>Ga0213868_10002171_pt1 | contig 18858 bp, 11 predicted proteins | sample PICome_9_FD_160087 | JGI IMG/M metagenome (GOLD analysis project Ga0213868, IMG submission 160087) | Coastal seawater microbial communities near Pivers Island, North Carolina, United States - PICO127 | ecosystem: Environmental > Aquatic > Marine > Coastal | place: USA: North Carolina...
AGCTTCATGCTTAACGTGGTGGAGTATGCACGACGGGATGCGCTGAAACGAGTAAAGCTGGACTTCGTCACAAATGCAGCACAGTGGTGGCGCATGAATCCGACGGCTAGCATCATTTGACCTAGTACTCTCATTTGGTGAAATACCCTTATAAGAATAGAGAATGAATTGAAACTAGAGAGTATGTTCCATAATAGGAGGTATCGTAGGTTGGTTGGTGGTTGGCAAAACATAAAAACAAAAAACGTCACACAAAAGTCCGTCACGGATACATAAGATTTTTTCTTCTCTGGAATGAATACCAATAGTCAATCATTCGATTATGTTTCAAGGATGTTTCTTTTGACGCTACAAACACTTAATTTACATGTTCTTCTTAAAGAATACTCCCCCCCAATCAAAAAAGAGAGAAATGAAAAAATCAATAAAATTCGTCAGTGCACTCAGAATTAGACTTCTGAATGGAAGAATCTTCACTTTTTGATCCAAATAAAAATCTCAGAGGATTCTCAAACGTTCCAAAGGGAGTCAAAGCCTTTTTCGATTTATCCATAGCTTTGGGATCTTTGGAGGAAGCCACAAATGACACAGGATGTGCATCTTCATCGTAGCAATAACATGTCTGAGACTTGCATTGTTTCACGTCTTGACAGATACATCTTTTCCCTAGATCATTCTCGTCCGGACCACCGTACAAGCCAGGGAAAACTGTCAATCCAAACGGTCCATCATCGACTTCCTCCTCTTCTTCTCGCCTTCGCCGAATGACGATGAACCCAATCAATACAACTAAAATAGCCAGACAAGATCCAATTATGACACCAGCTGACATTTTTGTCGATTCATCTTTCGTGTTTGTAATGGCACTGTCTACACCACCGTCGCCAATACCACCAACATTATCTGTGTTATTGTCAGTATTGCCTTGTCCACTTTCACCCGTACCACCATTTCCACCTGTACCACCATTTCCACCTGTACCACCATTTCCACCTGTACCACCATTTCCAAATCCAAAACTATCCCCGATATAGGTCACTTTCGTTATTCCTTCTTCGGGTGAAACCAATACATCTTGATCCATTGCTTGCTTAATTATCTCCCGAACTGTGTTGATAATATCTTCTTGGTTATCACCCTCTTCGATGAATATAGAAATGTTTCCCTGAATGGCGTGACATGCATTATTCATATCCAAAATGGGATCACAGGTTTCTTAAGTTTTCAAATGGTGTGTGAGTCATATTATTGAGTAGTGATTGATGCTATTGTTCATTTGAAAGCTTACCATTTGGAATTAAATAGTCTTTTGGATGCGAACACACTCCAGTAGCTTTGAGCCTTCTGCGAACATTCAACGTTCTTCTTCCATATTTTCTATCTTCATCATTTGACATCTGAAGCAAATTTCGAACACGTTCATTAGGAAGAATACAGTATCCCAAAAGACTTTCCGCAACTATCTCTACTAAATCTTCCTCTATTAAGTTTGGAAAGACTCCTGGATCTACTTCAGTGTCTGAAACTTCAGCATTGTAAATAAAGCTAAAAGTCAGAACATTCTCTCCGGATTCATAAGAACATGAAGTACCAGGGCACGCATATACGATGTTGTTATTGTCATTTGGCGATGATGAAGGATTAGAAACGGGCGAATTCACTGTCGGCATAGGATTAGGAGGAGTACTCGATGGCGCATTATTCTCCGACGTTGGGCTGCTAATTGGATTCTCAGGTGGTAAAAACGGATCGCAGTTCATGTTGGGATCGAATAAATCGTTGCTGAAAGAACCAGTACAAGGATTGATATGAGTACCCATAAACAAATCTCTATCGTCCTTATTGACTGGAGCGACCCTGTCCCCTTTCTTAATGGCATTGGTACCATCAAAAAGAATTAACGTGGTAAGAGCAGATAATAAATCAACTTTCATTTTAGGAGTGCAAGTACACTTCAGACTGTGTGTGATGATCAAAATATGAGATCAAATATCTGGGAAAATGATCGCTAATGTTACACGGGATTGAGTAAAAATCTATCAACTTTTACTTTATCTGCATCAGGTAGGGAGATGAGAATGAAATCTGACAGCGTTCATAATTCATAATGCCGCAAAATCAGATTTCTCTAACATTAGTACATGTATGAGGAATTGAAATAATTTATGTCAATCAATTAATTCTCTGAAGAATAAATACATACATTTATCCAGATTTTTCAAGTTAAAAGCGTCTTCATATTTGCCCCTGGGTAAAACCCGTGTAAAGACTCTTCTCATCTTTGGCTTCGTCTGGCAACTGGCACCACAAGCCACAAACACGAGGGACAAGTAAGTACTTGTTTCTGCTCAAGTATCAAGTCTTGTACCACAACTCTCTCTTCAATCAACATCTATCTATCTGTTTGTAAAAAGAAAGGTATGGAGTCATCACAAGAGAAGGATGATCATTCTCATAGAGATAGTCAGAATGGCTCGCAGAGCAAAAACGAAAAGCTAAGATCAGAATTTGATTCATTGGAAGCTGAGATGGAGATTGCTGGATACGGAATTAACCAATATAATAGATCACGGAGAAAGGTATCTCGTTCAGAAAGCAAAATACGTACTATGAAGAGGAAATCGTTAGAAAAGAAAGATAAAGAGGTATCTGCTGTCACTTCACACGAACTATCTCGACAGAAACGCATTCGTGGAAGTCGAGCTGCTCTCGACGATGGTGTTACTATGAGTGGTCTTATGTTTAACACCGACGACATGAGCAATATTCCGAATCGAAAGGAAATAAACCAGGATAATGAAATGCTGGATGATGATATTAATGAACTGAATTTTTCTGCTGGCGATGAAGACGAAAACGACTATGATTCTAATCAAGACGAAGACGAAGAAGAAGACGACAACGACAACAACGATGATGCTGCTGACGATGATGGAGACCGATATGAAATGCTTGCTGACGATCTCGATATAGATATTGGAGATGACTTAGAAGAAGAAAAAGAAAAAGTCTCCAAGATATCGAATTCATCGCCTAAATCTAGCAGTGCTAAATCAAAAGCGAGAAAATATTCCGGAAGAAATATTGCCAAGACTATGTATAAATTGAGAAATTTCAGTTCACAAAGAATGGCTGAAAAGCATGGTGATGCCCTTGGTGCACACGCCCGTGGTTTCAACAAAACTGCTGTAGGAAAATTGCAGCAAGTCGCATTGGCGGCTCCTGTAGCTCCTCAAATTTATTCCAGTCTTGGTCTAGTTTATGAAAGCATGCTGAGAGATGAAGCCCAAAAGGCGATGCAGAAACGATCCACCGAAGAAGCCTCTCAAAGTTCTACATTAGATGTTACATCGGAACATATCTATCTGAATGAACAATTGAAGCTCGCGAAAAAAGCATTTGCGTCATACCATGTTGCTGCTTTATTGTGCAAAATGGACTATTCACTCTGGGTCAGAGCTGGAGACGCAGCAATCGCCATTTCAAATATACACGACTCCTTCTTGCGACTTCAACCAAATCTCGATGATCAATCTAAAGAAAATATCTCAGTCGCGGATGAAAAATCTAAAAATGTACATACAGATGGCGCTGATGCTCCAATCGATGGTAAAGATGTTTCAGTGGCATTGCTGACTAGACTTGACACTATTCAAGATTATATACTTTATCACAAAAAAGAAAAGATTCGATGGCTTGAAGAGGCTAGGGATGATTATCAGACTGCTGATAACCAGCATCCCCCTGGAATTACGGTTCCGTTGAAACTGGCCAACACACAAATGGAACTGGGAAACCTAAGTGAAGCATTGACAATTTTAACTGATTTGAAGAATTCATCACAGGGAGAAATCAGCAGCAATTCAAAGGCAGGTAAAGGCACCATTCGAACTGAACTTGAAAAGAGCTATTCGGCTTGGATGTTATACGCGGATCTTATGCTCTTAATAGGCTACGAGTGTGAAAGGTGGAACCAAGGCAATCAGTCTAGTAACACAAATTATATGTTCCGCAGATGGCTGCGAAAATTTTCGGAATCTTTTGATTGGAAGGAGCGACGTTTACAAGCTCTATGTTTGGCTCTCGAAGCGGCTGCAGGTAGTAAAAGCTGCGCCGAAGTCATGAATTGGTCAAAAGAACAAGCTAGCGCAAAACAATGGGGAGTTCAAGATACTTATGAGACTGATTATCAGTCTCAAGTAGAAAAAAGTTCTAATGAAAGCCACGAGACTGAAGAACACCACAAGCAACATAACGATGGACATAATTCACGGATAGATGAACAATCCTCGGAGAACAAATCAAATGAGATACCCTCTCTTGACTATCTCGTAGCTCAATTCAACAAAAAAAGACAAGACCTCTTAGACAAGAATACTAGAGAAATCGAAGCATTTGACGACGAAACAAAACATATGAAGGAATCTAATGTTGATAATGCTTTAGACAGAGAACGGCAACGAAAAGAGTTACTACAACTGCACAAGACGGCAGTCCTTAATCTAGCCGGTACTTTTCAAGAACAGAAATTGTTGCTTTCCGGCGAACAACGAGACGGTTTTACAAGGAATGATCTTCCAATGTCGTCTTGCTGTGCTACCGTATTTAGCATAGCATCAAAATTAATGAGATTGCTTCTCTCTATGGATCGATTTCAAGGCAGTATACTTGTATCTGAGGCAGTATCTTTATATTTAAAGGAGCGAGCTGCTCGACATCAGTATCGCCTGAATCAACAATCTCGTTTTGAAGAGACATTTATGAAGGGAAAAGGTAGCTTGATTCAGTTGGAAACCGAAGCTTATGATGACGTAAGTGTCCATATGTGTATTCTTCAGCTTTTTCGATGTTCGTCATCTCAAAAATTGTGTGTCTTAGCTTAACAGTGGATCCTGTGAGGACGATGACGACGATTCCATCGTATACCTGTCCGATGATGATGACTTTGATTCCCCTGACGGAGACAAACTCATGACTTTAATGAAAAGTGGTGTATTGATACCAGAACTCCAGGTTCTGTATAGCTTGAGTCTAATTTGCTCAGGAGGAAAGGATTTTATCGCAAAGAAAATGATGAATGCCTTAGAGTCTCTTCCAATGGCAGAAGAGAAAGAGCAACCTCATCTGGAGCGAGGCACTTCTGATGATGCATCCTTTTTTTTGTTCAGAAGTTCGATGACAGAGCCCCTGGAACAACTAGATGCTTTAGCTTTTATGTCAGAAGTCATAAAAAAGGCAGGAAAAATGGACCAATGGTCTCGATTTCTAGCTAAATTTTACTTTGACTTTATTGGCAACTGTCAGGAGAAAGACTTTTTTTATCATTTGATTGAGTCAGACCCAAAAGGACTTTCTCAGTACAAAATAGTGCAAAGATCGAATCTTATCAAGGTCTTCTTTGTCACCGTGGAAATGAAAACACACCATGCTAGCGAACTACTGAAGTCCGATATAAACGGGTCCGAATCATACAGTGATGGAATGAGCAACCTTCATGAGATTCTTGAACAAACTTGTCGATTCATGCAATCTTTCTGGCGCACGGATCCCGAGGGAAATCCAACATCTGAAGCAAAAGAGGTAAGTTATTATCTATTTCGGACTTCGCATACCAAATCTCTGTTTTAAAAAAAAATCTAATTATTTTTCCACTGAAAAGTTCATGCGCGTCATGGCATGCATCTGCTCGACATTCATGTCCCATATTGAAACATTAGATTTCTCTGCACTATCAAGGTTTCTGAGATTGATTATTCCATTTATTTCAAGGATGTCGGATACTGAACTTCCAACATTTGATGACGCTCTTTCGCCCGTACCTGATCTAATGAAAGAATTATGGACCGATTATCCTGTACCATCATCGTGGCAATCTACAGCATTTTCGAGATTATCTCAGCTAACCAGGAATTTATGTATTAGCTGCAATGCAATGGCTTTCTCTGGTTGGGAAAAAGAAGACTTTTCAGTGAGACTGTTGAAAAGACACAGTCCACGATCTTACTTCGGAGTTCGGGTAAGAGGAACACATGTTGCGGGTTGGTTGCATGCCCATCAAGAAAGCAGCCTTGAAAACCAATGGAAAATAGCTCGGTCGTTTCTTCCAAGTTTTCGCGCTGAAGATTTTGCTAGAACTCTTTCTAGCACAAAGCAAGCAGAATGGTTGCAAAGCTCAATTCAACTCAAGAGTGCCTTCGATACTGAAGATATTTCAAATCTGGGTGAAAATTTTGCACTTGATATATTGTTAGCTTTTTCTTACTCATTCTTAAAACGGGCAACGCTGGAAACTCAAAATGATGCTATAGACAAGTCGCTTCAATTTAGTTTTAGTATACTACTCCCTATGACTGAATTCTGCCTCGACAAAGTCATTTGGGACAAAACCTTGGTCCCCGAACAAGAAACTTTTAATAACCAGTCTCAGATCATTTTGTCCCCCACGGTGTATGAGAACGAACCTGTCGTATCATCTAAACATCAGTGTAAAACTCCTGGGTTTAAAAATCAATTTTCACGTACACGCTCTCGAGGAGAAGAAGATTTCTCGAGACCAGCTGTTGACCCGATTTTTAAAATGATTAAAGTGCCTACTGACATACTCTTAGCTGAATGGACTGATAAAAATTGTGACGCGGAGAACGAAGGAGTTCAATGCATTCTTTCCGAGGCCACAAAAAATACCATGAAAAGACTTGATTTCAATATGCACAAGATTAGGAAATGTACTACCATTAATTCACTTCAAAAAAGGAGTCTTCAGGTAGCCCTATGTCTACTAGAAATTTCTGAGTCCAGCGAGTGTCGCAATCCTTTTTTATGTTTGTATCATGCTGCCATCTTTGCTGCACATGGACCGAAGGGAGGAAACAATGATGAAGAACTCAAAAAGCCGTTACCAAATCATGAGGAATGTACTCCACAAGAAGCATTGAATATTTTAGGTCGAGCCGATTGTCTTCGATCCATACACTTCACTAACGAAGCAATGTTTTTGTGTAGTTATGTTGCAAGAGTATGTCAACTGCACCGTGATAAGAAGAGAACTGATATGATTTGGACCCCCAAATGGCGGGTCATAGGGATCTTCATGTACACAGTCAGTGTTGGCATTGATTCCGTCATCAGTTCGTTGACGATGAATCCAGAGGAGAGGGAGCAAGCTCTTGATACATGGCACCCAGATGTTAAGGCGGAGATAAATCGATCCAGATCTGATGCGATTGCTATGTGTAAAGCACACAATGCTTATGATACGTCTTCACCAAACGGAGAAAATATCCACAAGAGTACAGGATTTTCTGAATGTGGCTATGACATGAACTTTGAGGATAAGGATGAAATTCAAGAAGAAGACAACCTGGATCCAGTTCAATACATAAGTGCAGAGCCTGAACATGCTTGCACCATGCCGCAACTTGATTCAAACATTACTGCTCCTTATCTGGACCATAGTATCATTTCAAATATGCCTGAACCAGATCTTTCTGATTTGAATATGGTCGAACTATAGGATTCAGATTTATTTTTTATTTAGTTCAGATCCTTTTTGGAATCGTTTTACCAACTGTCTTTCTAACACGTGAGGGAACAAAAACTTGAGCAAAAGTGCCACTCTTGCTGTGAAGTTGGCAGCAACAATATAATCTGTTTTGTTCGTTCGAGCTGAATTGATGATCTCAATAGCGACATGATTGGGGTCCGCTCCGTTTGCTGTGGTCTCATCTGTCACCCCGTATTTTGAACCATCGCCGGTGATTGCTGACATACTCAGATTAGTATTAATATAACCTGGAGAAACGCATTGCACCTTTACTCCAGAAGAAGAAATCTCCGATCTCAAACTTTCACAATAACCTTGAACTGCAAATTTTGAAGCCGCATAACTCGTTCTAAACGGCGTACCAAGTAAACCTTGAATACTCGAAATCCAAACGATGCTTCCACTGTTTCTTCTAACCATGCATGGTACTATCCCTTTACATATTGCAGCAGATGATAGAAAATTAACGTTTAGCAGCAGTTTATCAATAGCTAATGACGTGTTCAGGAAACTACTCCTTGATGAGGAGCCACCCGATAGTACCAGTAAATCGACTTTTCCATCTAAAACGTGGACCACATCACGAGCAAACCTTTCTGCTGATTCCGTTTCAGCCAGATCACATGTGATTATGAAAATTTCCAATGATGGGCAAATTCGGATGCACTCTTTCTTTACTTCTTCCAATGCTTCCACATTCCGACCAGAAAGAATTATAGACTTCAAGTTACATTGAGCTAACTGTGTTGCTATGGCCCTTCCAAGTCCACTTGAGCTGCCGGTAACCACTGCAGTTTTGCCATTGAAAAATTCAACAGCACCAGTGTCTATCCGTTTCCCTCGGTTATTGAATCTTCTAAGAACATTTGGCATCAATGAAAGAGCCAATGGGACGGCTATGATAATGACTACTATCTGAGAAACACCCATGTTTATCTAGGAGGAAGACACTTATTAATAAAAGGTGTGCATTGTGCATTGTGTGTGTGCATTTGCTTTTTTGTTTTAGAGAGATTCGGCTAAGATAGCATTTTGAGAGGACTTACTTAAATTGCATTCTGTTGCATGGAATGGATCGTGAAACAAAATGGATGGCGACAATTATATCAATCTGTCGATGACATCAAAATAGAATGAGAAATCATGTGTCTATAATACATATGGATGCAAGATTATTTTATTCCTTCATTATTGTGATCATCACAGTGACTTGAACAACTTTTCTACGCATCGACATTGCTTTTCTATCTAACACAGCCTTCATTATCTAATTATGTTCGTTTAGTTTGTGATAAAATAGCCCAACTGTAGCACACGAATTAAATGAGTACTGTTTAATCACTATTAAAAGCAACCCAACATAGGTAAAGGATGGGCAAAGAAATAACCAAACTGAAAGCAGTCATCATCTGAAGCTCCATGTTCATAACTTGCTCATTCTTTTCATTGATAGCTTGCATCTCTTCCCTAGTGAGATCTCGGGTCTCGATTGATGAAAAGTCGATTTTTTTCTTTGCGTTGAGGTGGAAGCTCTTGTTCTCGGATCTACTAGAAGAGACGATAGTAGAGCCTTGTATGGAGAATGCTGACACTCCATGGAATAGAGCGATTACTGCAAATAGGAAAGTAGCGATGGAGCGTGCCATGGTAAAGAATATAGAAATACAAATTCTTTTTATGATGAACGTCGATACAAGATCGAGCGAAAGCAGAAACATTCCGTCTCTGACGACGACCGAGGTATCAGATGATGTGTTAAAAGGTTAGAGTCAGTAATAAAGTTTAAGGTACTAAATACTGATAATACACTTCCATAAAGTTATCTCCATTTATCTGTCTCTAATTTTTGAAATATCCTCCAATCTTTTTCAAAATCCTCTCTGCTTTTAAAAATATAGACTACTGTAACCTTCAAGGCATACAGTACATTTCTAATTAACATTTTTCCTTTTAGTAAGGTGTACCAAAAGCCTCGCAACAAGATGTTACTGTTACAGAGCCTTGAGTGTCGTTCAAGCCATCCATACTTCCTGTGTTTACGACAGCACTATCGTCAAGTGTGTCATTGTTATTTTGATCGTGGTCCTCGCCATCATCTTCAAGCTCGTTAAACTCTCCCTTTTTCTTGTGTGCTCTTCTGCCAGCAATAACTCCCAAAAGAATGAGGGCAGCGACTCCACTTGCAATAAGTGGAATAGTGGAAAGACCCCCCTTTGCAGCCTGTCCCGTGGTGGCCGCACCAGGACCTTGAACAGCACTTGTTCCGTCATCAGCATCATCAGTGGTTCCATCTTCAGGAACGAAGTATACGAGCTCTTCAATATCAGTCACAGATGCAGCGAAAGATCCACTACTCATTCCGTTCTTGATAATTTCAAGGATATCTGCCTCGACAGTTGGATCATTTTCTTTTAGGTACAAGGTCATTTTTCCAGAAACAACATCACAAGGTTCACCCTCAGCAATTGCGCAATCTAAAGAAGATATTGTGTTAGTATCTATTGTTTCCAATATCATTCAAATCTTGAGATGTTGTCTCAGACACAAAACTCACCTTCTCCAGTAACCGAGTCAGCAGGAGAGGAGGTAATACCAACCAATGAAGTTCCCTCAGTTCTTCTCTTACGAACCAAATTTCTTCTTCGAACACATGGCATTAGTGACGATGAAAGTACCGCACTAGCGATAGTTGATTCAAGGCTCGCCAACGTTGAGGATACATCTGAGCCAGGAGCTGACACCATTTCGTAGAAATATGTGAGCTCGTAGGCGTCACCATTGGTATTTCCAAAGGTCCCGTTACCGTTATCAGAACAAGGATCTATGATAGGAGATTCAGTGGGAGTAGAGGGATTAACAATGACACCATTATCGTCAACAGTCTTCCAAGGATTGTCATTTGAAATTCTTTCGACCATTCTTGAAATCTCCGCAATGGATTTGGCATGAGCACCGTCCATTGAAAGAGCTACTCCACATGATAAGAAAATTGCTGGTAGGATGTTTCTGTGGAATATCATGATGAAAGGATTCGTTTTTTAATATTTCAATTTGAATGCTTGCAAATGATTGATTTTGTGATTTGTGATGCGAGCAATGAATTGGCACAGAGAGAAATGGAAGGGGCTCAAGCAACGGATTTCCAGTATGTTTTTAGCTACGGGACTGAAACTCATATTGAGTTAACGCCTTATCACTTTTCATAAATCCAATTAGCACGTCCAGACTCATCCTTTCAATCAAATGCACAATTCAAAAGTTATTCTTTAATAGAAGATACTTTCATACAAGGATGTCGAAAGTCACCGGTGTTATTCTTTTAATGTTTTCCTTCGTTTTTCTTCTTTTATGTCTTTGCATAGCAAATATAATACAGTTGAACTATGGAATTATCAACGGTGTAGAAGTCCTTATTCCTCTATCATTGGTTCCATTGCTTGTTTGGTTTATTTTTAAACATATATGTCTCGAGATTTTTCTCAGCAATTGAAAAATGCATTACGCTGCACGCAAAAACTAGCACCGATCAAGGGAAAACATCTAATTTACATTATTCATTTAAAAGTTCATCAAAGAATATTCACAGTAAACTTTCTGTGAATTTTCTATGACTTGGTGATGTATGAAGCGAGTCAGACGAGCGGCGGAAATGTTCAGGAGTTAATGGATTGTCACCATACGATCTGTCACCAAATGTTTTCTTTGTAGACATACGATCATTCTTACGGATAGTAGATATAATTCCAGAGACCATCGGTGCTAACTTGGAAGAGAAGGCGTTTGAAGACCCAGCATCACTAAACGATTTCCAATTATCACTGGATCGTGAGCAGTTCGAAATCGAAGCCTCGTCGTCGTTTCTCAAGGTTGACAAATCTGAAAACGATATAGAATGATTCATTCGATCATTCAGCCGATGTCCTCTGACAACCATGGGAACATTCATCCTCTGAGGCGTTGGCGTTGAATCTAAAATTGGTAAATTACTTTGGGATACAGCCCTTGTCAATATCTTTCGTTGCTCCAAAGTCAGGTAATCATTCCTAAACGTTAGTGTCAAGGGCCTACCTCTCGCTTTGATGGCGGCCTTCACAGACTCAAATGTCCAAGGACCCTTCTCAATAGATACACCATCAAAACCAACGAGGCGAGCGCCAATATCAGGTCTTTTATTAGAGCTATTGTCAAAACCATGAATTCCACAAACCAGAACTGAGTGCTTGGGAAATATAACTGGACAACTGTCATCTGTATAATTATTTGACACAATAGAGCGACGAGAAGGCTTTCTTATCGATGCAATAAGTCTCAATTCAGCCTCTGTCCTATTTTGTGCCGTGATTCTATCATTTTGCTCGCTTTGTACAAGATCTGCAGCTATAGCTTCCGTAAGAGCACCGTTAGGGTGGTGATTATTCGGGACTTTTTGAAATTGTATGCCAATTTTCTGAGAGTAAAATGTAATACTATAGACACTACAAGTTGACGATTTTGTTCCGTTTTGACTAGACACATCCTTTAAAGGACATTTGAGCTTCATTGTAGCATCTGAAGCTTTGCTTTTGAGAGACTCGAGAGAACCATTAGAACCGTCATAAAAAGAAGAATCATCTTTGGCATCAGAATCAAGAGATGAAGAGTTAAAATAACGTTTGTTGCCTTCTTCGTTTTCCTCTTCTTGAAGTGCCATTTGATCAATCAGGGACAACTGCTTGGGTCTCAAAGGCGAAAAGGAGCGTTTTGGCGAACAAGTTGGTGAAACGTCATCATCTCCTTCTCCAGCTTCCTCGGAACTATTTCCATCCCGCGCATCGTACAGTTTGTGTTTTAAATCCCTCTCGTGTCCACCTGTAAGTTTCATTTTGTTAGAAGTTTTGATGGTGTTAGGAACTTGTATCTTCGATTCGGTTCCTTTTTGGGAAACGGGGGTAAAATCCTCTATTTCGTACTCCGTACTATCATCTGCATCTTGTAACAAATCTTTATGCAGAGATAGACTGTTATCGATGTGTTGTTCAAGTTCAGCAAGTAGTTTCTTTCCTGGAGTACTGAGCTGTGATATTTTTGGAGCTAATCTATCAAGTTCCTCATTTGCAGCTGTCAAATCGTCAACGCTCTCATCGTCTATGGCACCACCGTACACCACTGCGCGACATTTACTTCGGAGCTCTTCGTTTTCCATTTCCAAAGCTTCAATACGGTCTTTCCATTCTTTCGATTTATCCATCAAAGATCGAACTTCGTTGACCAATATTTTCTTCTCGTTCTTCTTCCGTTTTGCAGCTTCTCGTATGGCACAATTCTCCTCCCAAAGATCACAAATATACTGCTCTGCTTTTGTCATTCTCTCTTCGTACGACTTGATTTTTTCGTTGGCGTCTTTCAAATCTTCAAGAGTACTAGCATTTTCAGCAACAGTGTGTTTAATATTTTCACTGAGCCCGCGGCATGCATTCAAAAGCGCACTAAAGTGAGTACCTGGTACGTTTAGTTCGTCAATCTCTCGATCGTATCCACTGATGTTCATAATCGTATCCGATGACTTCTCAAACTGATCAGAAGACTCATCCAATTGAGTATCATCATCTACTGCTTTCAATATCCAACGTTTCAATTTGAACATGGCTTCATCCATTTGTTCCACGCGCTCTTTCAAAGCTTTGGCATCTTCAATAGCTCCATCGCGATCTTTTTCAGCCAGTCTCAACTCATCAACACGTTTTTCTAAAGCTTCTTTATCATGTATCAATTGCTTAATAATCCTCTTGGAATGAGATAATCTCTCTACTTTTAAAGATTCCATCCACTCTCTACCAACATCTTCATTTCTCGCTTCCAATCGTATTCTTGACTCAGATGACATTTCGTCATTATGCCCTTTTATTGGAATGACAATTTCAAATCGAAATCTTCCATCGGGTAAACACCCCAAAGAATTGACTTTTAAACCGTCCACCATATCACTATCCAAATCAATGCATCCTCTGGGTTCTTCATCCGTAGGAGAAAGAAAATAGTACAAACAAGTAGTCGGTTTCAATACAAAGAATCGTTTTTTGTACGCTGATACCGATGTTCCCAATTTGGACAAGTATCCAGCTTTCGGTGCATGTTTTGCAAAAGACGCCGCTGTAATTGCAGTTGGATCATATTGTTTAGAATCTTCAGATGGTTTGATCACCATAGGGGAGAATGGAATTAACCTTGGTCGAGGAAGTTGTTGTACTGTAGATAATATGCTTTTGAATGCATTATCACGATTTTTTTCAGAATGAATCGTTGGAGTATTTGCAAGGTACGTTGCTGGTGAATGTGTACTTGGAGCAGTACTTGCAGTAGCACCACTTAATATTATTCTGTTTTCGTATTTATGGGTCAGATCGGGTGTGTATGCGATATGTGAAGATCCTAGTACAATCGGAGAAGGAGGACCATCTTCTATAATTTCATGTCTAAATCTATCATCACTCGATCTGGATAATCGCAGGGGCTCCTCAGTTTTGTGTGAACTGTATTCTCTACTTAAATATTCATCACCTTTTAGTGACTGTGGTTGTGTATTTTCCTTTTGACTCTTTCTACTCCCCGCATCATCGATGGTTTGTGACTGATGTTGCATATGAAGAGGCATATTCCCTCTGGATGAATGTTGATAGGGATCATTCTGACTACTGCCTTCTCCATAATTATGATGGTCGTATACATCATTTTGAAAGGAAGTAAAGTGTAATTTGAGTTCATCATCATCATCATCATCTTCTTCATTGTTGCTGTTGCTACTGTGACTGCTAGTACTACTATTGGTTGGAGAGTCCATCAGTGAACGTACATTCGACGACAATGAGTAAGCAGTAGAAACCTCTGCCATTGATTCTACTGCCGATCCAATCGAGTGATTTCTGCGATGCATCGTTTGAAAATGATAACTCCTTCCTTCCTTGCTTCCTTCCTTCTTGTATCTCTAAAATAAATAAATAAGAGAGTAGAGAGTAATTCGTTTTTTTTTCAAAAAAAATATAAGTACATCTACCGAAACTAATTACCAGCAACACTATCCATCTCCCCAAAACTAAAAACACAACAATTCTCTATCGGGTAATGAGCCATTCTTATCCTCTTTCGTCGTATCTACCACAAGCAAAAGGTCTTACATGTGTACGTATTCTTGATTTATTTTGCACCAAACGCAACATTGACGCTCCTATCTCTTTCGTTTCATCATTTACATCAGAAAATCTTATTTAAAAAAGTATGAATCCCAAAGCAAGTGAATGGAAACCTTCTGTTGCTGCACCAGCATGGACACCTCCTTCTTCGTTCACTCCATCACCAGCACCAGCACCGACCCCGTCTGAATCCAATGTTTCTGAAATTGATGAATCAGATCCTCTTTGGAAAGTAGTACTAAAAATTGCAGAAGGTGATAGAGAGAAGGCAACGAAGATGATTTCAGACCCTGATAGTTTGGTGGAATATCCTGAGGTAATGGCTATTTTGGAAGCTGGAGATAACGAGACGAATGAAGATGAATCTGAGTCCATGTGTAATAATACCACAGAAGCAGCCATTGATAATGATCTTTCGAAGGAGGTACAGGAAAAGGTTACCATTTCCAAGCCGAAAGTAGTGGAGGAAGAGGAAGAAGAAGAGGAGGAAGAGGAAGAAGAAGAAGAAGTCAAGACAGAAGATGCCGTGGAGGGTGATCCACGTGAACATTTCAACCTTGTCTTTATTGGACATGTCGATGCAGGAAAATCGACTCTCTCGGGAAATATTCTTTACCTCACTGATAATGTTGATAAACGTACCATTGAACGTTATGAACGTGAAGCCAAGGAGCGCAATCGTGAATCCTGGTTTTTGGCATATATTATGGATACGGATGAGAAGGAACGTGAAAAGGGTAAGACTGTGGAAGTTGGTAGAGCACAGTTCAACACGGAAGCTAAACGATATACCATCATGGATGCACCCGGTCACAAGAATTATGTTCCTAATATGATTATGGGAGCAAGTCAAGCAGATATCGCTGTTCTTGTGATTTCGGCACGTAAGGGAGAGTTCGAGACTGGTTTTGATCGAGGTGGACAGACCAGAGAACATGCTTTATTAGCCAAGACTTTGGGTGTTTCACATCTTGTGGTAGTTGTCAACAAAATGGACGATCCCTCGGTACAATGGTCCAAAGCTAGATATGACGAATGTATCAACAAGCTTCGTCCATTCCTCAAGGGGTGTGGATTCACAATCAAGAAGGAAGTTACATTCATACCTATTTCTGGACTAACAGGTGCCAACGTAATTAAAGAAGTTGACTCTTCTGAGTGCTCTTGGTGGAAGCCTTCTTACGAAAGTGGTGAAAATAACACAAGTATTCCCACTTTGATTGGACTGTTAGATTCCTTGCAGATCACTGGAAGAGATGCATCTGGCCCAATTCGTATTCCAGTACTAGATAGGTACAATGACCGTGGAACCATTGCTATGGGCAAAGTTGAAAGCGGTACAATCAAACCTGGTATGAAGGTAATGCTCATGCCTACCCGTAACATCTGCAAAGTGGACGGTATTTGGGATGCTGAGATTCCTTTAAAGTCCGCCAAGCCCGGTGAAAATATTCTAGTGAAACTAAATGGAATGGGTCTCGAGGATGTACAAAAAGGATTTGTAATTTGCTCGAAAGATAAGCCATGCCGTGCTGTGAATAAGGTGATTTGTCAAATTGCATTGATGGACATGCCTGAAAACACTAAAATCTTCACCGCTGGATTCACGTCCATTTTCCATGCACACACATCTGAAGAAGAATGCACAGTTACAAAGATATTTGAAACAACGAATGCGAAGAGAGTTGTGAACAAAAAAGCTGTATTCGCGAGCGTTGGAATGCAGGTTATCTGTATGCTTGAGCTTGAAAGGTCCGTTCCATTGGAAACATTCGACGAGTTCCCTTTCTTGGGACGCTTTACTCTACGCACTGAAGGAAAGACTATTGCTATTGGTAAAGTATTGAAGCTACCCCCAAAGAAAGAAGACTAAGTAGTTAAGGAGTGTCATAATGAATTAGATTTTTGTATCTCTAAAATAAATAAGTTTACTTTTGTTTGAATTCTCTGCAACCGTCTAAGGGGCTGTCATATGCTCGAATTTGGTCTTGGTGAGAGATAAACCAAGGAATGCCAGAGCCCAGCACCCTGCTATTATATTTCTTTGAGCCGAAACAACTTCACCAGTCGTTCTTTTTTCAAATCCAAATCTTGCAAGGGCTTCAGCACCAGTTTTGATCAAGGGGCCACGACGAGGACCTGACGTATCAAAAGTTAGTCCATCAAATTCATTTACAGATAAACCTTCAAACGCCCAACGAACTAGAGAAACTTTGGGAAACCATTTGAAGAGAAATGGAGTATTCTCTTCAGAAATATTTCTTCCATCAAAAATAACATTCAACACAACAAGAGGAGGAAATAGTGACATTGCCACATCCGTATTGGGACTCACAGCACCAATAAATAAACCAACGGCCTGGCATGCCAATGTGTGGACTGTAGTTAACCACAGAAAATTCTTGAACTTTCTTTCCTGAAGATGGGTAAGTGGATATATAATGGCACCGAAAACACCGTTTAGAGCAGCAGTGACAGGAATTTCAGATATTGCTTTTGCAAGAAAGTAGGGTAATGTTCGATACATTCCTCCACTCATCTCACCAGACACAACAGATTTCTCTCTAGTAAAGGCCCTGGTAGTGGATGCTACTGCCATATTCATTGAACCAATTGCAATCAAAGAAACTAGACCAAATCTATCCATTACCGAAGCTTGATCTTTACCAACCTTGTAGATTCCTCCATACACCACGCCTAGAGTAATTTGCTGGACAAGTTTAATAATCATTGCAGCTTTACCTCGAATTGTTTCTTTGAAAGCCCTGGAAAGCAGTAATTTAAATTGTTTCACAATCCCTGCAGATGGAGACTTTCTTTGATCACAAACAATCTTCAATTTGTGATGGCAACCGAGATGTTTCACAACGTTTGATGATACTCGAGTCTCTTTCGACAGTTCGATTTTTTCCACTAGTGTTCTAGATGCTTCTGAAATTTTACCAAGACGAGTATCACAATCCGATGAACCTCCATTTGCTCGTGAGATCACATCAAGTACATGTTCTGCAGTTCCCGTGTCAGATGCACACGGATATCCCAGCTCCTTAAAGTGAGATCTCACTTTACTTGTTTCACCAAAATACATGAGTTTACCTTCACTCATGAGAAGCAAATCGTCAAACATGTTGAATATACTCTGACTCGGCTGATGAATTACTGCTATCACAGTCTTTCCACTGTCCGCTAGTTTTCTCAATGTCTCTACAACTTGCGCCGCTTGATAACTATCCAGTCCACTTGTGGGCTCATCCAGAATGATTATTGGGGGAGATGAGATCAATTCACAAGCGATTGATAACCGTTTTCTCTCTCCTCCAGACAAACCACGGATCTTCGTGCTTCCGACGATAGTATTCGCTGACTTTGTGAGTCCTAATAAATCCATAAGATCTGCCGCAATATCATCTCGGGCAGACTTTCCAAGTTTAGATCCAAGCTTGAGTTCTATTCTAAAATCAAGAGTTTCTTTGACAGTCTACATTGAGAGGTAGTTTGTGAGAGGGAAGAAGACATCATAAACAATAACAAAAAAAAGATGCTCTTCGTACCATATGAGGAAAGAAATTGACATCCTGCTCAATGAATGCAACAGGAAGCGTACTGTCATCAGCTAAAAGCTCTCCATTAATGTATCGCTTTCCAAATACTTGAATTTTCTTACTCTCCTGAATCCTTCCAGCTAATGCATGGATGAGAGTACTCTTTCCTGATCCTGAGGGACCCATTATCCCCAAAATTCTACCGGGTTTTGCTACTCCTTTCAGCGATCCATCTAGAATTACCCGGTCTGGCTTTCCTTTTTTCTGTTGTAAAATCATTTTGACACCTTCAAATCCAAGTTCACATTGTTTTAACGCACTTGGTTCTTCTTCTTCAACTAAAATTTCTGTATCGTCTGATTCAATCTCATCATTTACTATTGCAGCATCTGCTCCAATTTCCCAAAGTTTCTTTCTCGTTTTATTTTTCTTAGTAGGATCTGAAATAGTGCTACCTATGGATATGGAAGCCTTTTGAGCAGATACGCCTTGAGTAGCTTGAATAGAAAAGAGAATCCCAATACAGACGGACGTTAGCAATCCTAACTTCCTTGGTACACACATGATGAGAGATGGATGAAAAATGGAAAACTGATGTGAAACGAAA
>Ga0213868_10002173_pt1 | contig 18853 bp, 10 predicted proteins | sample PICome_9_FD_160087 | JGI IMG/M metagenome (GOLD analysis project Ga0213868, IMG submission 160087) | Coastal seawater microbial communities near Pivers Island, North Carolina, United States - PICO127 | ecosystem: Environmental > Aquatic > Marine > Coastal | place: USA: North Carolina...
TGAGCACGAGTTTCATGGGCTCAATACTGTGTGGTCGTCTACTATAATCGTGAGTTAAAAGATGTCGAACGGAAGCATCAATCCACTTTATCAAAAGTTCCTCCTTCACTTCATATTCAAAATAATTGATCCTTTAAGGCATTCATGATAGAACAGACGAAAAAGGTTGGAATTGCAATGGTGAAGAAAACTCACAAATATTTCATCCAAATCGCCAAAGATTCTTTCAACTACCATTCAGACTATGTCCAATTGGCGGCTCGCAGATAAAGTACAACTTCATGACCAAAAATCTAAACAATTAGCATCTGATAGTTCAACTGGCATAAGCAAGGTCAAAAAATTATGACTGGAAAGTGCAATTGGTGTTCCAACCATGAGAGGGAAGGTAGGTAGTACTAATAAAATGATCAGTGGTGGATTTGGTGCATCATTCATTAGAAAATGAATGACTAATGATTTGAATCATCTTTCGAGTATCTACATGCTCTTCTGAATCTTGGGTACGATGCCGTCTCTTCTTGTAATACATTCGATTGGAGGGAGGTTATAAAAAGATTTTGCTGAAGACATTTTTGAATGTGTACTTTCATACTGCAATTGAAATAAAATAAGAAAAGGACTATTTGAATGCATACGGGCTGATAAGGTTGATACGAATTTAAATCTGTGACTTGGGCAACATGAAAGACACGGAATTGTTTTACTCAAGCAATACCACCAGCATTCTTCCATTCCCTGCTTTTCGGCAAAAAAGTGTTCTCGTCTTTGTGAGCAATGGCACAAGAAGAGTCTGCGCTGCACACAGCTGGGACTCCTGTTTGCTTTCGGCATACATGGGATGCATCAAAATCCAGGTGACGGATGAAGCCTAGGTTATATGTTTCAATTACTTCCCTCACAGATTCATTAGGAACTTCAGAGGGTAGAAGATGGAACTTCTCTACCATTGCTTGCATTGCAACCATTAATGGTGGTTGATCTCTCTTTACACTTCCTCTATGAAAAGCCTGAAAGGCCTGGACGTAAAGAGAGAGAAGGACACGGGTGCGAATGCTAGTCATATTCAACATGACTACTGCTGAATTATGTTCAACAAGAAAGTTTCTATCATCCATAATTGAGTACATATTGACAGAACTCGTGAAGCCAATATCTGCATTGCTTTTGCTGAATGCATCCAGTAGTGGTTCTGTAAAGTCTTTATGACAAGGTAAACTGTCAAAGTCCAGCATAAGAGTTGTATCAAATGGAGCAGCTGACATGGCATGAACTTTGATCGCTCTAGTTGCTCTAAATCCTTTCAAATCGATTTGCCAGTCGTAGGGATAGAGAGGCAAGTCTTCCACCAGATAAACAGCATCAAAGAATGATGTCAGATTTTTCAATGGTCCATTCACAAATTCCTTTGTTGTGACCAATGCATAACCTGTTTTACTTTCTGCATTATAAATACCCTTCTTTCGCATGGATGATCGCTCATGGGCATCCGAGATTATCACGAAGATAATTTATCAAAGGGACCATCTGTCCCTTTGCGAATGAAATAGAGCCAGTCCCACAAAACAGTACCCCGCATTGGAGTGTTCGCAAGTCGTCCGCAATTGATAGACGGGGAGGCAGCCAAATGTCGCCCAAACGATCATTTTCGGAATTGTTTTTCGATGTTCCAGTCCACTTTGGTAGTGATATGTCTTGAGAATTTCGGTAAATCATTCGATCCAATGGATAACATTACCAGAATTATTGTCGACAGGAGTTTGAGTGAATTCAGAAATACTGGTCAAGTCGGATTTCGATTGGATTGAGTTCTGATTTGAACGGAGGTTTAATTGATCTGTGAAAAATAAGTTGGCCTTTAAACAAACCAGAATCATCAAAACAACCAGAATCATCAAAACAACCAGAAATATCAACATTTGCGTAGACCGCAAGGAAGAGAACCGCCATGATGATGATGGGCTCAGCAGGTGAGGAGCATGATTGGCATTTTCACTTCTTGCGGAACGATTGATTTGCACCATCCTAACTATACAGAATTGTATTAGCTGCACTAATTAATTAAGTAAGTGTTATGTATGTGTTTTGTGGATGTATGTGTGTGTGTGTGCTGTTTGTTTGAAATGATAGTACTTACCGTCTCTTTAGTTGACACGGGAACGCCTGAATGACCAATGACCACTGATTTCTGGTTTGTTGATTTACGAGAGGATAGATGATGCACACATTCTCTCATTCATTACACTTGAGACAGCCAACATCAAACGTTCCACAAAGAGATCAAAATGACCAATGAAAATTCAATATCTAAATTAGAGTGCGGGTCTAGTCTGGCCGAAAGAGAGTTTGCTTCAGAATGCCAGCAGGAAGAAAGGCAGCAACAAGAAACCTTGAATAACTCTCAGCTACCTACTTCTGCGAGTTGTGAGGAAATGATCAACTCCATAAGAGATGAAATTGCGAATGATATAGTGTCAAATGGAAATGTTCAGATGTTTAGTAGCCCGTTTGAAACTGCTGCTACGCATGCATCCGTTGGGCAAACGAATATTCCAGAGGATGAAAGATATGTAAAAGTTCCTTTAGTGTATTGTGATCAGACAGCTTCCAATAGAGCATTGGTTAGTATTGAGCAGTACATTCACAATAAATGTCTACCACTCTATGGAAATACACACACCAATACAAGTATTACAGGAAGTCAAAGCACTGCTTTTGTTGCTGAGGCGAGACAAATTGTTGCCGAGGGATGCAATGCAAAAATCACTGGTAAGGCGTCTCAAGATGTGGTTCTTTTTGCTGGAAACGGGGCGACATCCACTGTGGAGCTTCTTATCGATTGTCTTGGTATCAAAGCAATAGCAAACTCAGAAACAAAGCCAGTCGTTTTCATTGGTCCATATGAACATCATTCAAATCTTGTGCCTTGGCGTGAGTCTGGATGCGAGATCGTTATGATTCCGGAGGATTCTATCCATGGAAACGTCGATATACAAGAATTAGAGAAAAAACTGAAACTTCCAGAATATAAAGGGAATCGGCTTCGAATGGGTGCATTTTCTGCTGCATCGAATGTCACCGGTTTAGTGTCTGATGTTAACGTCATTGCAGCCACGCTGCATAGACACAATGCCCTTTGCTTTTTTGATTATGCGACAGGAGCACCATATCTTCCGATTGACATGAACCCTCCAGCTTTTGGTCAGTATTCTTCTGGTGAAATAGCTAAAGATGCAATCTTTATCAGCCCTCATAAAATGATTGGGGGTGTATCAACACCAGGAATTTTAGTTGTAAAGAAACATTTAGTGAACCAAACAATAGCCCCCAATCGCAGTGGTGGAGGTACTGTTTTCTACGTGACGCACAAGCATCATCGTTTTCTATCCAATCGTATTGAACGATTTGAAGGAGGAACTCCGGACGTGATCGGAATTCTGCGAGCAGGTTTGACTTTTCTTGCCAAAAGAAAAATATCCAAAAAGTACCATCTTGCAGTATCAAGCCAAGATGCAGAAATGGAAGGGAGGGTACCAAAATCGATTGAATCCTTTGAATATAAAACGTTTCAAGATATCATAGCGAGACTAAAACAGAGTTCTCCGAATCTCATAATACTTGGAACAGCATCCGAAATCGATAGGAAGATGAATCATTTACCGATATTTTCCTTTTTGATTAAATGTGGAGATCGTTTCCTACATTACAACTATGTTTGCGCAATTTTAAACGACTTATTTGGAATTCAGTCTAGAGGAGGGTGCATGTGTTCGGGGCCGTACAGTCAACGGTTGCTTGGTTTGACGACTTCTAGAAATGGAGAAGAGGTTCCCAATGAAGTAAATGAGCGTATCGAGTATGCACTTCTTCATTTCAAGGAACGATCAGAATTATTGAGACCCGGTTTTACTAGACTGAGTTTACCATTCAAGGGTTGTCGTTCGGGAGAAGTTGAATATGTAATCAGAGCTCTAGAATGGGTTTCCAAAAACGCTTGGGTTTTCATGTGCCAATATAGGTGCAACCATCGTACAGGAGAGTGGAGGCACTTCAGTAGGCAAGGAAAACCCCTCGGAAGATCACAAAGACGATGGCTGAGTCATTTTGAACTTAGCTACTGTCATAAGGGTGAGCAGGAATCATTATTTTCTAATGTGGATGAAGCATTATCTGAAGCTTTTAAGAATGCCGAGTACCAATTAAAGGTCGCGCGGACGAATCCTTTGTACACATCGCAAGCTCTCAAGATGACAGATGAAAACCAAGTCCTTGATATGGATGATGAATTAGATAAGTTGCGATGGTACGTCTACCCTAGAGAATGTGCAATTCAGGTCAAACGAGGAGCGGAAGTGTTTCCAGATACTTATTCAAAACAATTACAAGGTGGTATTTGTCCCCTTGGGTTTTTTCCTGCACTGAACATCCATTTTGACTCCCCACTTCCTTATGTGGAGCCTCTCAATAAGACTGATGAAATTATTTCGATTCCGGATACAGGTGAAGCTATTGCGCTTGATCCGTCTGATGAAATTACTTCGTATCATTTTCAGGATGGTGAAAACCATTCCGGCGAAGCACATGTTGATGATATTATAACAGGTTACCATGATCAAGAACTTAGTGAAAACTGTCTCATCTATATTCCAAACTTGGATGAATGGGTTTCAATAAGTGTATTCATCAAACAGAAGATGAATAGTGCGAAGTCTCATGGAGAAAATCGGGACGAGATTGCAACAACCTCATATCAGATGCCTAAACAAGATGTATCTCGAGAGTATAAAAAGCCATCAAGAGATCGCTCTGAATGGGGCAAGATCACAAGTGTAGATATGCCTCAAGTGAAAAGACTCATCAATTCAAATTCAACTAGTCTTAAAGAGTCTATGGATATGAATGAGAACCGAAAACAAGAGAATGCTGGGAAAAGGAAAATGAATCAAAACCATGCCAAGCCGCCAGCTAAGCTGATGAAATACATCACTCAAGCAGTTATTCAGTGGGATATGATAAAAGATGGAGATAGATTACTTTTAGGTTTGTCGGGAGGCAAAGATTCCATGTCTTTGCTTCATTGTCTTTTAGAGTTGAAAAGGAAGCTTCCCCAATCATTCGAAATAGAAGTTTGTACAGTAGATCCTATGACTCCATCTTTCGATCCTAGCCCGTTAATACCTTATGTTCAGTCATTAGGATTGAAATATCACTATATTCGAGATAATATTGTTGATCGAGCAAACTCTTGCGGGAAAAATGGAGAAGTAGTAAAATCTCTTTGCGCTTTCTGCGCGCGTATGAAGAGAGGAAACCTCTATACGTGCGCTCGTGAGAACAATTGTAATAAGCTAGTTTTAGCTCAACATCTAGATGATTGTGCAGAATCATGTTTTATGTCCATATTTCACAATGGCCTTATACGAAGTAAGTAAATGGTATGAAAATTCATAATTTTGGCGTGGACTGAATGATCTGACCATTATTTTTCTCTAAGCTATGAAAGCACATTACCAGATCAACGCAGGTGATATCTCAGTGATTCGCCCGATGGTTTATTGCCGAGAAAGTCTTATGACAGACTTTGCAAAAGCAAATAATCTACCAATAATAAATGAGAACTGCCCCGCTTGCTTTGAAGAACCGAAGGAAAGGGCTCGTGTTAAAAAGTTGTTATCTAGAGAGGAGACACTTTATCCGAACATATATGATAATATCAGACGATCTTTAATCCCTGTGATGCATGATGATGTGACGCCTATTCTCAAATTCTATACTGAAGAAGCAGTGAAACGCAGCAGAAAAATACCTGGAAGTAAGAAGAGGAAACACGGTGATACTAATGTTCTTGAATCAAGAACAGATTCGCAGGAGCAGTCAACTAAAACACATGGACTTACAAATGTTCAAGTATCGAGGGACAACGTTCTTAAACAACTATCTGACTATTCTGAGGAAGAACTCTTAAGTGAACTTGCAAAACGGAGAGCAGATGCGTTCAGAAAAGCAGGGGCGTATGCAGCGAAGGATGATAGCGGTCTTCCTCCTGACCCTACTCGCCAAGTCTGTACTATCGATGGCCGCGATGGTACGATTAGGTGCACGGAATTAATGGAATAATAATATAGTAGAATGCAATAAATATTGAGATTCGAATGCTTGCAGCTAGAGAGTTTGCAATGATCGCTAGTGCTCTGGTGCATCCAATAATTATCGGAATGGTGAAAAAGAACAAGTAAGTAAGTATGAAAGTTGATACTTTATCATAATTACTTAGGCGTTATTTCTTTTTCCCGTGATAAAGATTCGTCAATTTCTTCAGCTTTTTGTTGGGTTTCTGTTCTCTACTGAAGTCCTCAAATGAATTGCATCTTTCTCCAACTGCGTGTAAGTAATATGATGCAAGTTCCGATGGTCCAATGTATTTCTTCTTTTTCAGTTCCTCCATCACTTCGTCAGAGAAACTGTGATCAGTTTTTTCAGTTGAGCGAAGTTCATTGAGTTTTTGAATCATCTTTAGCATATCCTGACTCTTATCAACTTCCTCTCTTGTGATGATTTTCGATTTCAATCGAATTGGTTCCGTTAATTGAAAAAGGCGTGTAAGAACTCGTTCCATATATTTGAAAAGTATTTTTGAATTAATCTAAACATGCCATCAAAGTTGATGCGTGACATCATGATCAATGATTTTCAAGGAAAATCTCAGTCCTGGGCTCTCGCAATTCAAATTGTAAGAATATTTCATTCAAACAATATCAAGACAAAAAGAGCCATAACAAAAATATCATCAAGTGCATCCTGCATGGAAAGTGGTCGATTTATTTCCATATCTATTCTTGAAAGAATATTTGAGTCATTTCCCATAGAAAGAAGATTAATCCATGAATTATATTACTCTATGGATACATCCGCATCAAGTTCGAGATTTGACTGGAGAGTCTTTCTGTTTATGTTGCATTGTGCGTCTTTCATAACAAAATCACCAAGAGATATGCTTAAAGAAGCGTTTCTGTTCTATTCGGGAGCTGCATTAGATATAGATGGAGTTTGCAATAGTCGAGTGAATTTGAGGGATCTGCAATTCATATTCAAATCGTTTATTCGCCTCGATAAAGCGGGTACTCTTGAGGATGAATTTCGTCAATGTTGGAATGACAGAGCCGCGCATGACGTTAATTTTGCATATATGGTAATGACAACATCAGTGTATGTATCGATTGATATCTTTACGTCAATTATTCAAAACATGAATACACTGGATTCCGATGATTTTGAAGATCAATTTTACCCAAAACCATTGGTTCAACACATTAAATCAAGAAGAATGATGATGAATGCCTTTCATAAAATGACAACTAGGCGTAAACTGCATGCCGTTAAAGTGTGGAGAGATGTTGTTGAACGAAGACGGCACATGCATATCATGATGGAAAAAGTTTTCAAAGCATGTGCACGCGCTTTCTTTCGTCATGGATTCTTGGCTATCATGAGGACAACTATGGAGTTTAATGCAGCAATAATTATCCAAAAGTGCTCTCTGAAGTATCTAAGTCGAGTGTGTAGAGTTAGAATCAAGATCTCAGATAAATCTGCGATACATATTCAAAAAGTGTTCCGGGGATATAAAGCTAGAAACGACTACAAAGGAATGGTATGTATAAGGTTTTTCGCAGCTGTTGACATTCAGAGAACTTTTAGGGGATATCTAGGTCACAGAATAGGAAAAGCAAGAGCATGGGTCAAACAGAATGATTATGAAATGCTTCTTCAACTAGAGCTAGATAGAGAGTACCAATACATGATCATTCAAAGCTCAATAATTATTCAACGCGTTTTCAGGGGTTATCGAGCTAGAGTTAAATTTAAAACAGAAGTAGAAAGAAGCATTCGATCGCTTAAAGTCGCTGCAGAGATTGAAGAGCAGGAAAGATTATATTTGCGAGAGACGTTAATTCATGAACAGCAACTTAAATTTCATTTTGAAGAAGTTCGAAGGAAAATACGAAATCAAAGGATTGTCGCTAAACGAACAGATGAGCATAAGGAAGCACTGCACCGTCTACGTCTACGTTTGCGTGATTCTGATAAAGAGTATTACATGGATGAGAAAAGAAGGGCAACTATGCAACTGATTTTAGATAAGCAAGAGACCTTTCGGCGGACTAGAATAACTGAAATGGAAATGGAAAGAGATGAATTTAAGGACCACTGTCGAATGTGTATAAGAAACCCTGGAACAATAGAAGAGCGCAAATTCGGTAAAAATCTAAAGAATAAGATAAAGGAGAGAGTCACAGACGTGCTGAAACGAGCTGATGAGCGAGGTTTGGAATTGGAGATCACAGAAGCCAAAGAAGTAGCTCAGGAAGAAATCATTGAAATAATGACTTTGGAGAAAATAGATCAAATGCACCGCGATATGAAGCAAGAGTTACAGATGATTGAAACAATAGAACTAAGGGAATTCAAGAGGATTGTAGCAGAAGACAGAGAAAGATCAGCTGTTCGAGCATCTCGACTCATTGTTTCTAGTATTCGAAGATGGAAAGCACGTAAAGAGCTGTTCAGGAGATGTTCAGAATCGTTTGAAAAACTGTTTGATGAAAAGTATAAAGCATTTTACTATCGAAATATTCGCACCGGGCAAGTCATGTGGAAAAAGCCTAAAGCTTTGGGTGCACTTGATCTCGAAGTACAAGAGCAATATAAGGAATGGCTTTGAATCCAAATAAAGGTTCAGCTTTCGAGTACTTGTCATTTGATTCTTAGGTGATCCACAGCAATGGCTTTCATGGCTGTTTTCAACTTGGCCCCCAAGGACTCCGTAGTTAAATTTAGAATTGTTGCCTCATCCTCTGCATCACCTACCTCTTTCTTTATTCCATCAAGAACTTGCTCAAATAATTCCTTCTCGATGCCAATTTCTTCAAAGACCTTCTTCAGTCTTTCTAAAACAGGCGCAGCTTCGCTTCCTCCAGCAGCCTGAGAAGCATTGAAGTCGTCAATACTTTTTAGCTTGGTAACTTCTGTTGACTCTCTCAAATCCATGCCGCCTAAAAAGCTTTTACTACTTGCATTCTCCTCTTTTACATCAGTACAAAACCCACGTTTACATCCTGGAATAGACTGAAATTCTTCCCAGTCATATGCTTTTTTATGAGGACAACAAGACCAAAATTTGGCAGTCTCGTGAAACACTGGAGGACTTTTGTGGTAGGTACACACAGGACGGACAGAAGATGTAGGATCGAATCGATTCTTGCAGCCAAAGTGCACACATGGAACTGTCTTTGCTAATTCCTCCTTCTTACGTGCTTCTTCTGTTTGTTTCTCTTGTTTGATTTCTGCAATGGTTTTGGAGGCACCATGTCTAATATAAACGGCTTCTCGATCGTCAATGACTTCCGTAAGTATGGCATCGCAAGGGAGAAGAGAAAATCGAATTTCATCATCATTCTTGTCTTCATCAGTCGATTGCGTGGCTAAATGCAAATCTTCCGCAACTAATGTGTGTTTCGAACCTTGCTCGGACGAATTGTAGGATTCGACAAACTGATCAAGTAGCTTTGAAATGGGTCCCGACTTCCAACTTTTTGGAAGGGTAATCTTTAGAGTTTTATGAAGTGACTTATCATCATTGTCTTCGTAATACAGAAATACTTTCATTGTCGGGAGGGAACCTTTTGTTGACTTTGTGTTTGCAATGGAGCAAAGAGCAAAGAGCACAAATTAGGTTTTGAGTTTTTGTGAGAGCTATGTGACTTTTGATTGTCTCTTGGAAAGTCTCGAGATCTCGAGATGAATGAGAGCGAATGTTTGCGCGAAACGATGAAGAACAACGATGAACAACGCGGGAACAAAACAAACACCAACAAAAAATGCAAAAATAAAGAACAACACCTGGGATTCCAGATCACATCAAACTCAAAAAGCCATCAGTTTACTTTTTAAAAAAACAATTGATGAGTACTCTGTAGCCAAATAAACATTATAACGCATTATAAAATGCAAAAACAAAAGAACAACACTCAGTATTCCAACGTTGTCCCCAACCGTAGTACTAACCGAGCCAGAACATGCTTAACTTCGCTGAGCAGACGGGAAGCGGTGCTGTCATGTTTGTATGGTCGTTCCTGTGAGGGCCGCTTTTATTTTAATACATAAAGATTGACAAAATAAACATGATCAGATACTTGTATTCGTACTCCATACACTTCGTTGTGTGTTCTGTGCTCGTATTGAATACAAACTCCGTTTCCTTCTCATCATGAAGCAATCCTTTCACTTTTTTGTTACCATATGTATGTTATTGATCGAAGCGACCAAGGCTTTTTCTACGCCGTCCTCGGAAGTTAGAACGGATCAACTTCAAGCCCTTCATAAATTTACGTCTTGTGTGGATGACGCATTATCAGGTGAAGATGCAAAGGAAAATTTTGTATCTTTTGTATTGAAGGGTAAAAAAATACCAAAAAAGACAAGAACCATGGGTGATGAGAAGAGGCATCAAATTGATTTAGAAAAGGAAAGCTTGAGAGGACAAATCCGAGAAATAAGTGGAAGGTTAGTTGAGCTATCTGCCAAGAAGAAAAAAGGAAATAACAATGGTCAAAAGCTATGCGTGCAAACTACTATAAAATATCACGGAGCAACGGATGTGGCACAGAATTATGATCTTTTGGATTTCGGAGATAACTTGTACAGACTGATAAATCCAGAGATAAGTGCAGCAGATGATGATATCGCCACAAAGAGTATTGTTTCAGAATGGGGAGCCCAGAACCATGGTCTAAGCATACAATGTGGTGAATTAATAACAAAACAGGGAAAATGGGAATTGAGCACTTCTGGGAAAAAGTCTTTTTGCAAGTTTTCAAAAAGAGAAGAGACTATGCCTGTCTATAAACCTCAACTAACACATGATCAACCAAAGAGTACGTTGTTATCTCCGTCTGCTCTCTTCTTCCAAAAACTAGGGATTACTGATGCTGATGGAAAACCCAAAGCTGCAAGGTCTTCGAAGCTAAGACAATGTCAAAAGTTTGTGGAAATCGTTGCGAAACTGATTGATGATTCAAAGATTGTTAATGGTGCTTCAAAGCTTCGGACGGTAGATATGGGTTGTGGAAGAGGCTATCTAACGTTTGCCCTACATTCATATTTAAATGGAAACTATAAAAATATTGAAGTTGAATCGATTGGAGTAGATGTGAGACCAAAATTAATGAGTGAAGTCAATGAGATAGCTCGAGGGCTTGGTCGAGAGTTCAACGGTCTCACTTTCGAAACAGGCACAATCGAAAATGTAAATATCGATGGCAATATTGATATCCTTATTGCTTTGCATGCCTGTGACACCGCCACAGATGATTCCATATATTATGGCCTGAAGAAGGAAGCTCGAATCATCGTCACTGCTCCATGTTGCCATAAAGAAGTGAGGAGATACCTGGATTTGCACGTATCGCAACAAGGTAACCTTCATCCGTATTCCGATGTACTGAGACACAATATTTACAAAGAGCGAATCGCGGAAACTATTACAGATTCTATTCGAGCACTACTTTTGGAAATAGCTGATTATGATGTTCAGGTCTTCGAATTTATTGGTGGAGAACATACGGCAAAAAACGTGATGATATGTGCAGTCAAAAGAACGAAGACTCGTACAGATGAGCAAAAACAAGAATTAAGGAAGCGACTGCGATCGCTAGCGGTTCTTCATGGTGTTCATCGACAGAAGCTTGCAGATTTAATGAAAGAGGGGTTATCATTGAATGATGAAAATGGTCATCAAATAAAAATATCTAGAGGAAGGATGCCATCGCTTTAAATGTTAAAAGTGTTCAAAATTACTTAGTAATATCCATATATAGCAAGCATGAAACATTCATAACCGAGACACATTACATGCCATCGAAAGTCTAAACTGGCACTCTTAGCAGCAGGTGCGAATACTCGAAACACAAAGATAAGAAGTCCATCAGAAATAGCTTGTGACTGCCAAAAAATCGAGCACTTTGTTTCACCACTGTTGTCGCTTCCAACGCGAATAAGAAAGGCAGCAACATACTTCTGAAAGCAAACCACAAGCACGTATAAAGCCGTCAGTCTAGCAACAAACTTATCACCCACATGTAATAGGGCCTCCATACCGTATTCCTCTGCTTCAACTGACCCATGAGGAGGAGAGTGGATGAATGCTCCTGTCCACTCCAGATAAATGTCGTCAAAGGGAGGGAAAGGCATCTCTTGTCCTGGGAAGAAGAAATCGCGTCCTGCAATCAGAGTTATGAAACTTGTCACAATCAGTATCGTTCTCGTGAGTATTTTTGATACAAGAGAGTTTGGTCCCTTTCCCACGGGGAGAGGCTTAGCTTTGGTAGATTTGAAGCCTTTGGAAAACGACGATGTAAGAATGTATGCCATCATCACTAGTGCTTCAATTACGAGTGCGAAGGTAATCTTCAGTCCCATTGTATGCGCATCGGCGCTTTTTAATATTTCTATATTTGATAGATAGTATGCTACAATACTAAGGTTACTCAAAGCAGAGGTCACAAGTAGAGGTTTGAAATGCCCATGACCCCAATGACAATAATACCGTTGAAACAGTAAAGGTATTAACTTTTGAAGATGATATCCCAATGCAGCTGCTCCTAACAGCTTTCGAACAAAAAGCCCGCCCATGTCATTTTGATCCGTCGTAATTTGATGAACAGCACTGAATCCGCCCTGTGTAGACTTCCACCCTCTGCTATCATCAAACCATTGTGTGGAGCGAGTGAAATATAACATGGCTGCATCATCTTCACCAAATATAACTTTTCCAGTGCCGAACATATCTCTATATGCTAAGATAGCAATAAATCCAGAGCAGATCAATACAGTCAGAAGAAGAAATGTAGGGACAAAATGAGTATCCTTTGTGGGATACGAAATAGATGCGTGTGCCACGTTTTTATTGTTGATGTTATTTGATGGTCCGGTATTCTCCTTTACTCGCTTTCTTGATGTCGTCTCATGTTTCCTTTGCCTGGTGGCCATTTTTATTTATGAATTTCTTGGATGATTTGAGAAATACGAAGCACTCTATCATATGTCTTTTGTGAATGAATCGTCTTCTTGCTTCTTGGTTCTTGGGTGTGTGGTCGGTGGCGAGCAACGGTAATCTTGTTCGTTTGGCAGGTTACCTAAACCTGAACGTTAAAAAGTAAACGGAAAGCATTTCAAATAAAAAAAAAATCTTTTTGAAATTCTCGTCATAGTTTTGCTCTCGGCTCGTCGTCGCGTTGGTTCAAATTGATTCCTACTTACTTCGAGACTCACGAATCGCAACAAATACAACTGTATCAGAAAATCTATTGAGATCAAAGTTCATCCATTTCACGATGGTGGACATCCAGGAATTGAGTGATGACTCCTCTTCAAGCAGAAGCCGAAGATCCGTCTCTTCGTCCTCTTCCTCGTCGTCTTCATCGTCTTCTTTGTCCTCTTTCTCAAAAAGTAACAAACAGGATTCATCGAAACCAATATGGATGAATAAAATTTGGAAGGATGAATCATCGGACACAAATGATGAGGGGAACAGTTCCAGTAATGATCCAGTCCGTCAAAGTAACCATCGTTTGAATCAGAGTCGACTCACATTTCTATTCGACAGTGACAGTCATAGCAGCATTGACAATACTAGTCCAAATATGAAATCGAAGGAACAGGAACAAGAACAGGAACAGGAACCATCCGAGAGCTCATCGTCCTCTTTAGACTCTTCGAGTCCTCTTTGTGATTCGGCAATGGATAGCATTGTGCGCGAACAAGATGCACATTACATTCAATCCAAGTATGGCAACCAAAATATTCTTTTAGATAATGATACTTCCTTCTCATATGCAACGTCGAAACTGTTTGCATCGATTGCTGCAGCGGGGGGAGCAGTACCTGACAAGAGTGATGAAGCCGATATTGAACCGGATCGAAACCGTGCCCAAGTAGAAACATATTGTTCAAGTAAAGATCCGTCGAATGATCGAAATGAAGACGTTCATCGTATCAGCCACGCAAGTAGATTGGTTACCAATCCATATGCGAAGAAAGCCAAGTCTGATTTCATCTGGAATAATGCTACACGAACTCAAATACATGGATCAAATAAGCGTCATATGGAGCAGGGACAAAACGAATCAAAGTCCTCCGGTACAACTGCATATGATAGGAACAGCAACTGCGATAGCATCGAGCCATTGGAAAAGAAACAGATGGTTGAATCACAACAGCGGGAGTCGTCATATCCTGTCATTCATCCGTCTTTTTATAAACCACCGCCTTTTCAACCAAAGCCAGAGCCGAATGTACATAAAATGAATATTCACACGAGGCCAATCGCAAAAAGAACCAACATATCGATATCATCCCTCTTTCCAGCTTCAGGATCTAGTCCAACAAAGAATATTGTGGACTTTTGGAAGAGTAAATATCATTCCTTGAATCACATGCAAACAGAATTAGCACACAAAATTGTACATTCTGAAGATAATATTGTTGTCTCAGCACCAACAGGTGCTGGAAAGACATGTATATTTGAAATGGCTATGGGTTCACTATTACAATCATCTCAAACTGCTGGAAGTATACCCAAGACGAAAAAGATTGTGTACATATCTCCAAGTAAAGCTTTATGTGACGAGAGATATAATGACTGGTCTACTCGTTTCATTCAAGTTGATCCAGCAATAGAGGTTGTTGTTGTAACAGGTGATGACAATTCTAGTGGAATTAGTTTCAAAAATGTTGCCTCTGCTCATGTTATATTGACAACTCCTGAAAAATGGGATTCTATAACGAGAAAATGGACAGATCATTTAGCTTTACTAAGTTCTGTCAAGCTCTTGATGATTGATGAAGTTCACCTACTTGGAGATGAATCACGTGGAAGCTGCTTAGAAACTCTAGTTTGCCGAATGAAAACGGTACAACGTGCAGCTTCTGCAAGCAAAGAGGGTGTGCAGAAAAGGAATCACCAAAGGTAAGAAAATTGTGCTTTGGAGTAATCGTAGATTGAAAATGTATGGGAACCACTGACAAAGGTTTTCTTCAATACATGATTAGCCATGCATCAATATTACTTAGTGGATGGCACATGAGAATCGTCTGTGTCTCAGCCACTCTACCAAATATTAATGACATTGCATCTTTCGTAGATGCATCTGATGCGTATGAATTCGATTCATCCTATAGGCCTGTTCCATTGACAACTCATGTTGTTGGACTTGGTTACGTCGGAAAGAACCAATTTCTTTTTGATAAGGGCTTGAACAAACACGTTCCTGATTTGCTTCGACGATTTTCAAATGATAAACCATCACTTGTATTTTGCCATACGAAAAAACAGACTGAATCTCTTGCTTCAGAACTATCAGCCCACTTCGGTGTATCAAGAGACACTCGATTAGCAGAATTTATGAGCAAAACAAGTTTAGAATTACTGAGACGTTGTCTTCGTTCCGGCGTAGCATATCACCACGCCGGCATGGAGGGAAATGATCGCCATATGGTTGAGCGAGCTTTTGCCATTGGAGCTGTGAAGTGCTTGTGCGCTACATCAACGCTGGCAATGGGAGTGAATTTGCCTGCGCATTTGGTTATAATCAAAGGAACTACATGTTGGCGAGGAAGCGGGCAAGGATATAATGATATTGATACTGGGACATTGCTACAGATGATGGGACGAGCTGGAAGACCAGGATTTGATGTGACTGGGACAGCAGTAATAATGACCGACATGAAGTCGAAGGAGAACTATGAACGTCTCTCTGGAGGTTTAGAGGTTGTTGAAAGCATGCTGCTTAAGAATTTAGTCGAAACTCTCAACACAGAGATATCTCAGTGCGTTATTAATAATGTCTCGGAGGCTATCGATTGGCTCAAAGGAACTTTTTTCTATCTACGGGTTAGAAAGAATCCAAGGTGCTATAAATTATTTGGAAAATCACAGGAAGAATTAGAGTCTTATCTCATGAAATTATGCATGGATGCTCTTGAAAATTTGCATTCTAGCGGTATTATTCAGCTGCAAAACCAAGGGAGCTACATTATTCCTAATCCAGTTAGTCACATCATGAGCAAACACATGGTGCCGTTTCGAACCGTAAAGTTGATGATCGATCTTCCATACGATTCTGAGGCCCCCCATATTATCAGAATGCTTTCTCAGATGGAAGGAATACACTATCCTGTTCGACGTGCAGAAAAGTCATTACTGAACGAAGCTCATAAACAAATCAAATATAAGCTTGATGGTTCTCTAAGTAAAGTTAGAATTCAGAATCCAGAACAGAAAGCCTTTGTACTTCTACAATGTGCCATCGGTCATATGTACCTCCAAGATTATACCCTACGCCAAGAAATGTCAACAATTGTTGAATATTCGAAACGAATGTTAGCCGCTTTTGAAGAATATTGTATAGAAGAAAGCAGACATGGTAAAATAGCTCTTGAATGTATGTTGTTGAGACGATGTTTGGCTACATCACTATGGGGTCCCAGTGACTATGTTTTGAATCAAATTCAAGGAATTGGTCTCAAAACAGCCAGCAAACTAGCTATGAATGGGATCCACTCCTTCGCAGATATTCTGACAAAGTCTAGTAATGCGATTGAAGATTCATGTGGTCGTACTTCCCCGTTTGGACAGCAGCTGCGCACTGCTGCCTCAAAGATTCTTCGAAAAAGCCTCAGACTATCTGCTTATATTCAGGATTTGGAATCTCCTATCGGAGAAAAGGATCTTATTGTCCAATTAACTTATCGAAATGAAAAAGATCGTGACGATAATGCTGATGACAATGATATCGTAACGTACACTCTGTCCGTGTATACCGATAGACCTGGTGGAAGTATCATGTTCCGAACAAATATTTGTGACCCATGCGTTCACAAAATTTCTTGTCCCGATTCATTTGGGCGTATCTACATACGTCTAATTGCAAATTTAGTAGGTCTCGATGAAAGTTTACAGATTGAGGGCAATTCTGAACTGGCCAAATCTACTTCGTTTTTCTCTCCTGAACCATCAAGTGCTGCAAAGAAAAGAAAGAAAGAAGTCAGTTCTTCTAAACCAAATTTACCAAGCACTATGAACGACATGGTCGCGGATATCAGTGATATGAGAATGAAAAGGAACAGCATGCATAACTTTGAAACGGACAACAAGGCACTCACACCCATGAGCTCATCGAAATCGTCGCAATATGTACCAGACTTGCATCAAATTGTGAGACAGACATCTATGGTTACTCCATCTCCTCATACTCCTACAAATCATGTTTCGGTTGCATCGCAATTCGCATTTGATTCGTATAGATCTGCACAGTCTGATAATAATAAAAAATTGAACCTATCCGGTGCGTACTCGTCTTACCCTATCAAAAGAATGCGAGCAGGAAGTACAAATAAGCACACATGGCAAAGGGAAAAGAAGGAGCAACAGAATCTTCAGCAGCGTGCGTTTCGAAGTCCCAAGGAAAATCCATTTGTAGCATTCAAGTTTGATCCAAATGATGTAGAAAAGGTGTTAGAACAAGAGTCTAAAAAATCTCTTAGTGAGGTTAAAGACGGATATAGTGTTCATTCTAGTATACTCCCTCCTAATACGGGAACAATCGGTAATGAATACGGTATTCATTCTCAGCACAGATCGAGATTCTATGCAAGTGGTAGAAAACCAACACAATATAAATCATCCTTCGTTGGCTCTGCAAGACGAAGTCGTGTGGGGTCAGCGCATGCAGTAACTAGTGAAGACTTATTGCGTCTGAAGGCTCAAGAACAGCAAACGCTTGTCTACTCAGGCAATAGTCATCCATGGAGAAGCGGCCATAGGAATTATATTCCAGAGTCCATCGGGGTGCCATTTCATGGACAGAGTTCACAGATTGAGTGGTTGCCGAAATTGGAAACGTATGCTCAGAATAATCATATCAACAATCAGTTTTGGTCTAGCAAGAAAAGTTACGTATACGATCCTATTCATCCTATGCACGATAAAACTGGGAATGTATGTATTGGTATCGATCACAATCACTTTGATCAAATACATCCACACCATGAATGGTTCGACAACTCCCAACTAGGAAATGCATGGGAAGTCAATGCCAAAGACGAATACGAAGCACATTTTCCTCCATCTTGCAATGCTTTTCATGCCCTCACTCATGACTACGGCTTTCCACATGGCACAACGGAAGCGTACTGCATGAATCAGTATCAAGCATGTACAAAACGAGAAGATGTTAACCCTTTTGAGGAACAAGATCCATTTTCGAACGATTATCTGAGTCGTCAGAATGACCCAGGAAATTTGCAGGGAATGGTGATCACTGTTGAAGGAAAAGAAAATGAAGATGAAAATTTTGACGAAGCATTTCTTTGAGAGTCCAATTAGTCGATGGTCCAGACTCATTACAAGGAATGGACCAATCTATTATATTTCAATAAGATCAATATTGTAACTGAACACTTGAGTAAGTCCATGATGAAAATAAGTAAAATAATTCTCGAAGTCGAACTAAATGCAAATATCGGGCTCCTCTTCCCAGCAATATTCCGAAACACGTTGATTATTTTTGCTTTCATCTTTGTATATCTGTATGTCGTGTGTTAACATATCGTTAGTTGTTCGTTCATTTATTCTTACGCTGTAATACGCAAGTGGCTGTTCCTCGAGCATTTTCTCAATATACTAATATATCAATCAAAGCATTGCTCTATACTCCGTCCGTATACTTCGAAAACATTTACTCTACATATGCATGGTTGGATCGAGATATATGCACGATGCTAGCGTAGACATTCG
>Ga0213868_10002175_pt1 | contig 18851 bp, 28 predicted proteins | sample PICome_9_FD_160087 | JGI IMG/M metagenome (GOLD analysis project Ga0213868, IMG submission 160087) | Coastal seawater microbial communities near Pivers Island, North Carolina, United States - PICO127 | ecosystem: Environmental > Aquatic > Marine > Coastal | place: USA: North Carolina...
TTAGACGTAAGTTCGATGTCTGTAACATCAATTGGTGTTAATGCTTTTGTAGGAACAAGTGGATCTAAATCAATGGAGAAGGAAAAGTCAGCCTGATTGTATCCAGTTAAACTAAACTCATATGGATTATTAGTTATTGCTTTCCAACGTTTGACAGCGTCTATAACCAATGGTTGATTTGCTGATAGTTTCCATACCACTTCATCAGTATCATAGCTGATAGTTAAATACATGTCCTACTCCTTAGTAAGACTTACACGACATACTGTACTATTTTCTCTAAATTTATCGTACGCTTCTACTCTATCATCTCGTAAACCACCTACCCATAGATTTTTATTTTTATGATAATCATGCAAAATTTTTGGTGTATATCCCAATGATAAAAGATGCTCTTGTTCATCTGGTTTATCTTTAATTGCCCTCAGCCACCATTCGCTATCATTGCCAGTATAATTTAAATAAACTGGTTTTTCAATATCAATATTTTCTCCCAAAGCGAACTGCCATTGAAAAGTAGTTGCCATAGTTAAGTCTTTAAATAAATCAAATGGTGGCAAGTCTTGAGTAATAGATGATTCCTGAGTAGAATAATGAAATAAATGATTGAGGACATTTCCAGCATTTTGTCCAGCTGAAGTAAGTGACTGATGTGTATTGTAGTATAAGTCTCCCCAAGGAATATTACAATACAAGTTTTTACAATCCGTGATATCAAGTTTTAAATAATTAGGCTGATCTTCTGGTGTACGTTCTGGTAACAGTGAGACCATTTCAGTTTTATTGATATAAGACCGCCAGTCTGGATTATAAGGATATAATCGTGAATCACATTGCATCATTTTTAGGTGGGGCTTTTGTAATCTAGTTTCCCATCCAGCAATTAATCTTAGAACATATGGACAATCAGTATTAATTTCCCAACTTATTGTAGCTTTTTCTACGTCTGGATTCATGCGGTATAAATTATATAATGCTTTTTCATGTCCAGGAATTTCTTGTTTAAAATCTTGACTACTTTGGACAATCCAATCTCCTTCATTTTGATCAGTTAGTCCATAAGTAAGTATTAATTTTTCAGTCATATTTTATCCTTGTTATTAAATTGGTATTTACTTTGTGCGAAAAAAGCCTTCAGGACTATGCATTGCTGCTATTAGTTCTTCCCACATTGCTGGAGACAATGCTATTGCCTGTGGTACTGCATCATCATCGTCAAATTGTCTTATATATACAATATCATCAAAACTGTTAATGATAAGGTCTGGATGATTACCGTAGTCGTCCATAACAGTAATTGTAATTTCGTCATGATCCATTTCTACACTAAACATCCAGCCCTCCGTTTATTACGAAAAATGTTTGCTTAACATTTCAATACGATCTTCTGCGGCAGCCATCTTGTCTAATTCTTCTTGAATTGCTTCAACAATGTCGCTGTGTTCGCCAATACCTACACTTTGGTTCATATAAACCATAATATTTGTTTTTGCACGTTCTAGCTCACCTTCGGCATGCATACGTGCGGCTTTTACTAATTGTTCTTTCATGTTTTCTCTTCCTTAAATTGGTGCGAGTAGAGGGACTTGAACCCCCACGCCGTAAAGCACTAGAACCTAAATCTAGCGTGTCTACCAATTTCACCATACTCGCTTTATGGTGCTCCCACACGGACTCGAACCGCGGACCTACTGATTACAAATCAGTTGCTCTACCAACTGAGCTATAGGAGCATTACCTTCTTACTCTACAGTTAGGACAGAAGTCTCCGTGTCCTAATTCTGTTTTGCATTCTGTACATACTTTATTCATGACTGATTATTTAGTTAACCAAAAAACTCCATGTTTGTGGTTTAATACTCTGTTATTTTGATTTGCAAATTCAGTTACTGAATTTACTAGGCGTGCCCATCTAGTGCGCTCAAAGTCATCTCCACATATTAGATCACAATCTTTAAAATACTCTAGTTGTCTTAAAACATGATCACCACGATGATCACCATCTAAAAATACACAATCATAATTATTATCAAATGTAGATTTAAGTAATAAATCATCAGTTCTCATATGATATGTATTACGTATTAAATGTGCTCTTGGATGTGAATGGGTATGCATTTTCCAAACACCAAAATGATCGCCTCCGTTATCCAAAAAATTAAATAATTCAGTATAATCACCGTCAATCCAGGTGTTAATTAAATCACGTATTTCTGTATTTGGTATTTCAAAGCTATCATTTATATCAAGTATAGCATTATCTGGTAACTTGTCAAGCCACATGTTTGTACTTTTACCCAAAAATGACCCAATTTCCAACACTGTTGGTGAATCAGGTAGTAACGGTATTACTTCTTCAATCATTACACGACATCTACCTTCGTGTAATAATCCTGGTATTGTTAAATATCTATCCAATTATCTTATCCATATGCTTCCTGATCCTGGTCCTGTAAATGCTTGTGCTAGTCCAGGTTGTCCTTTTCTTCCGTAACAAAAAAACGTATCTCCCAATCTGCAAGATCCAAACGACAAAGATTGATTATCCGATGCTATTGCTATCGGCTTACTGTGTGTGTTCAATGACAATAAATTACTATTTGGTATATCAATAGCTAATACATCACTTGCCCAACGTTCTATTGTGTTGTGCACATATATACGATGCGGATATGTTAACCATTCATTATAAGTAGAAGTAAATTTATCTGCTACAGCCATAATACTGTATTCATGATTTTTGGTTATAAGACTGTTTATCACATCATCTGAAACTTTTACACCGTCAACTGCTAAACTGTTGATGTGTGCATCAGATTCATGATCTATATCTATAACTTTTAGCCATGGCTCTTGATTATCAAAACAAGTATAAAGATTTAAATGCTGGCCTGCTATATAATATTCATAGTATCCATTATCTAAATTAACATTTTGATCTAAGTATTCATATGGACTACTATACCTTTTCATAGTTTACCGTAACTCCTGGTTTCCAATCAGCATAGTGCATTTGAGATTCGTTCCATTCTTCAGCACTGAATACTAAAACTACACTGTCTCTTTTAATATCTTTCATTAGCATATCAACACCATGCCAACTATCAGAATTAAGACATAATATCGTACACGAATTTTTTAGATATTTTGCTGTAGCGTATGTTTCATATTCTCTTTTACCAAGGCTTTTAATATCATATATTGCTGTTCCTGCTTCTGGTACTTCATCATCTTCAGTAAAATGAAACACCATATTGAATACTCGAGGGTAACTGTCAACATGAGGTTTAAGAGTATATCCAATTCCATGTGTTTGACCAAACGCATAGATACTACGAATAACCGTACTTCTTAAACCAAATTTTCCAAACTTTGAAAATAATATATCAACTATACGTTTGTCATTCATTTTTTCAACTAATACTTCTGCACGTTTACTATTTGGCATTGACATTAGTTCGTTGTAAAAATCTTCTTCAAATAAAGGACAGACTTCAATCCATTCTATTTTTGTGATGTCTAAGTCTGCTATACTTACATCTGAATTTATTATGTTGTTAATGTGTCTTTCCATTGTATTTTCTAAATTGTGGCGGACAGGGTGGGATTCGAACCCACGGAGGGGGTTAACCCTCAACGGATTAGTAATCCGCCGCTTTCGGCCACTCAGCCACCTGTCCGTATTCTTACTTAGTCTATCTTGTTAACATGTCAAGAACTACACTAAGTTCAAAAATAGATTTGTCTAGTATCATATGTGCTGTTACATCATTATTTTTCTTCTTTTCTTCGTATAAGAATTCAAGACGTACACGAACGTACTCTTCTACACTGTGTGGTTTTCCTCTTCGCATACGTCTTGTCTTCCTAATTTGGTACTCGCACCCGGACTCGAACCGGGACGCACTAAGCCACAGATTTTAAGTCTGTTATGTCTACCATTCCATCATGCGAGCATTTGGTACTCCCCACAGGACTCGAACCTGTAACCAAAACGTTATGAGCGTTCTGCTCTAACCAATTGAGCTAGAGGAGTACATATTCTGGCGATCTCTGCAGGATTCGAACCTGCGACCTAGTGCTTAGAAGGCACTTGCTCTATCCAGCTGAGCTAAGAGACCATCTCTATTAGTTGTAACTTTAACATTATAGCATCGACTGCATCTGGTGTCAAGCCTGGAATGACATCGTCGTTGTCGTGTATACCCGGTAACTGTACAAAAAAATTGTCATCAAAGACTGCTGCTTCATACAGTGTTTTGCCGGGCTCTAATATTACACTAAGTTGATACTTTCCAAACTGTTGTTTAGCCTGGAAGTGCCCAGGCCCAACTTCATTGAACTTTAATGTATTAAACATTTTCATAGTAATGCCTTGCTTGCAATATTGACAACATTAGCAATTAGTAGGAGTACAACTACTACTCCCAAAGTCTTAGACATAATATCCATTATACGTATTGCGTTCATTATGCTGCCACCTTTCCAATAATCATTGAAGCTGGTACTCGTGTTACTGTACGACCAAATGGTGTAGCACCAGCATCAACAACTTCGACAGTTTTCTTGTTCATCTTAGTAATAGTACCAGTGCGAACAAAGCCACGTGATTCCCATTTAACTGTATCACCTTTTTTTAAACCACGTTTGGCTTGAGCACCAATAAAGTTCATTTGGCGTTTCCACTCAGTGGCAAGTTCATTCAACTCTGCCTGAGTAGTAATTTTGCGGATTGCATTAATTGCATTTTGTAAATCTGACATTATTAAGCCTCCAATACATAAGGTTTGTTCCACTGACCAACATTGATATCAGTGTAATGTGAACGACTAAAGTAATCAGTCATTGCATCATCATCATTAAAGTAACGTGGACCTTTCATTTCAGCCAACAGCTCGTTAAGGAAGTCACGCTTAACACCATTATAATGGCTGTCAATCCAGTATTCGTTAACTTGACAGTATCCGTCACCATGTGTAAAATTATCGCTAAAGTCCAGTTTACCTGACTTGATGTTTACGCAAAGTGTTGAATGGTTGCGAACTGCAATGCTAGCTTTCATGCCATACTTCTTGAGTACTGCTTTAATGCCTGGTGCTAGTTCTTTTTTCATTGCTTGGGATACATATGCCATTTGCTAACTCCTGTTTGCTTAACTTACTCTTACTTTATAACACCAATACGTCTTGGTGTCAACACCTAATTTCACTTTTTTTGTATTTTTTTAACATTTTTTCTTGTTCAGCGTATGCTTCAATCTCCCAAGGACGATCCAAATAAGGAATATCGCTAGGAGTAAACATAGGAAACTGTTTTAGTACATCTTGCTTAACGTGTACAAATTCGTGAAAGATGGCAGTAATTAAATCTTCGTGAGACAACCCACGTTTAACACGTATCTCATACTCACGCTCATCATCACCTTCTAAGCAATCAGCATCAACATCCAAATGCTTAGTAATCTCTACATCAACAGCAAGTTTACGATGCCGTGGTAACCAGTATTCCTTAGCAAACCAAAGTGCTTCAGTAACTGCTTGACGTTCTTTTTTAGTACCGCCAATTACACTGTATAGCATTACCAAATTACCTCTTCGGTGACAATCACACGTGGATTGTCCATTACGTTTTTGGTGTAAACTTTTGTCGCACCGTCATCAAACATGATAGTGTAAAGAGTTTCACCATCTGCATCTTCGTGTATGCTTACAACTTCTCCTTTGGCAAGATAGTTGTTGCTACCAACATGTACATACTCACGAATAACACCATTTCCAACTTTATACATCATCATGTCTCCTAGTCTAAATCACATTCCCAAACATCGTTGCGAAACTCTGCTTTCAACGCACCCAGTGGATAGTCACTATGCTCGAACAAAATGTAAGGACGGTTATTGTAGTCCATCTTCATGGTTACTACGTTAACCTCGTCTAGTGGAATAAAACGCTCTCCTGGTACTGCTGAATTAAAAATGCGTATCATGTGAACCTCTGTTTTAACTTACTCTTAGACTATAGCACCAATACGTCTTGGTGTCAATAAAAAAATGCAGGAAAAAATCCTGCACTTTCAGTGGGTTGTAATTTTTTTTACAAACTAATGTCTTCTAATCCAGCAGATCTTAATTTTACGATATTGTTAATCTGGAAACCTTTGGTATCTAGTGCTTTGATAAGGCCCATATACTTGTTGCGTATAAGAGCAAACTCATTACAAATGTGCTGTTGATCAATTACATCTTCTTCACCTTCTGCATATTTGTCAGCGTCACGGCTACTCAATGCACGATTATAATGCTCCAGAAACTTTTTGTATTTCTGTGTTTTAATTTTGCGTAGTTCTATATTCAGATATTCCAGTATTGCTTCAATTTCCTGCAACTGATTAAAACGATATTCAACTATGCCAGGCATATCACGTGAATGCTTCTCCACACTACCTTTAAGGCCGCACTCTTTACGAGCTTCTTCTAGTTCTTTTTCGTAATAATCAATTGCAGGAATAATGTTACTGATATCTTTTCGTATATCGTTAAACCAGCTCATTTACCATTCTTCATCATCTTCGTTAAACTCGTCCAAATCTACATGTTCAGTATAGTTGTCTCGAATAACTTTGTCAATAGTTCCGTCAAAACCAACTAGTTCATCAGTTATTTCTTGAATATCAATTGAATCTTCTAATGTCATTAAGAACTTTTGACAAGCGTCATACTTGTCTTTAGCTGTAATATATGGCTTTACTGCCATCCAAAGATTCACGAACTGTTCAATTTCGTCTTCACTCATTATCATGTGCTGTAGTTTCCTCAGATATTGGTTGTGTGTTATTTAGTTCTTCATCAATATCCTCTACTACTTGATCCACTTCCGTGTCGTCCCATTGCTTCATAATAAGGTCTAAACAACCATTATCGTTACGCTCCCACGCTTTGCGGAATTGTAGTATCTCTTCGCCAGTTTCTTTATCAATGTAAGATAACCTGTTGCCTGTTTTCTTTAATACTTGCTTTCCTTCAGCCAAGTCTACAAGCCCACTATATGGAGACATTCCTGTCTCGTATGGAATCTTAACTTGTACACTTTCAAAAGGTTTGCTGTAGCGAGTTTTCATAACCTTACATGCGGCACGGATACCTTTAACTTCACTAATCTTATTGCCTTCCTCATCTTCTTTAAGTTTGAGTTTGCGCATTGCAACAACAATACTACTAGCATAGATAAAGCCTTGGCCGCCACTAATTTTATCATCTGGATCAAACATATCCTGACTTGCATAAGTGTGGTTAGTTGCTACTAGGCCTACGTTATAGTCACCAAACATGTTTACACAGTTACGAACAAGTGCTGTAAGTGCTTTAGGCTTACGGCCCAAGTCACCTTTTAAGTCACCTTTTTCAAACTGATTGATGTCTGTTGGTGTTAACATCATTCCTAAACTGTCAATCACAAACAGTACTTTAGGACGATCTGTTTCGTCTTTGTCAGCATATTGTGACTTATAGTCTTTCATAAATTCATTGATAAGTTTTGCAACGTCATCAATCATTGCTACGTTTAGTTTAAGCAATTTATCTTCTGCTGTATCAACATCTAATGCATGTAACCATTTCTCGTCTAATGCATTTTCTGTATCAATTAGCACTGTAAAGATGCCTTGCTTTTGTGCTTCACGCACCAAATTACCAGCACAGATAAAACTTTTACCTGCACCACTTTCACCTGCAAATACTGATACTTTGCCTAGTGGAACACCACCATCAAATCTACCACTTACAAGTTTGTTTAGTGTATAATTGCCTGTTGAGATCCATGTATCTGGGTCTCTAAATCCTGTACTAAGTCCAGGCACACTCTTAGTAATACTCTTGCGAAATTTCGCAATGTCAAAAGGTCTTGCCATTAATATCTCCTATAAGAAAAGCTAGTAACCCCCCGGTATTATATATCGGGGGTGTTGTTGTTTCTAGTTGCTACGATTGCGAATTGCTGCCAAGATATCTTGTGCGCTTGGCTTCTCGCCTTCTGCCGCAGCCGGCGCAGGTGCCGGAGTAGGTTCAGGTGTTGCTGCTGGAGCAGGATCTTGCCAACCTGTATCAGTTGTTGTTTCTGCTACTGGTGCTGCCGGAGCAGGAGTTGGTGCTGCTGGAGCAGGTGCTGTTCCGCTATTGTTTGGTGCACTGTTTGATGTGTCAATTTGCACCCCTGCTGGGCGATAAAAGTTACCCCAACGTTCTGGATCATACAATTTACCATCAACACTTGCTTCAAACATTTCAGCAATTACTGCTAATTCTGCTTCGCTTGGCTGTTTAGGTAGATAATCATTTAAAGTATACAACCCATGTGTTTCAATAGCTGCACGTTCATTGCTGTCTAAGCTACGCTCACGGCGTGCCCAACCTGAAGTTGAATAGTCAGCATATTGACCTTTTGTAGTTTTAGTAAGACGGAAGTCTGTACCACCTTCATAGTCTGTTGGAGACTCTTCAAAGTCACTACTTAGTAGTGCACCTTTGATAATATTAAAGATACTTGGGTTAATTACAAATCGACGAATTGGATTTTCTGGAGATTCCTCTTCAAGAGCATTCTCTGTTACAAAACCTTGGAATACGTAACTACGTTTTTTCCAATACTTTCGTCCCATATCTTCAAGTGCAGGGTCTTTAAACCACTGACGTACTTCTGATAATACTGGGCAACTTCCAACTGATCCCCACATTTCGTTACATGGTACGTTTACTGTAACCCGACGACTGTCTGGTTGTCCTTCGACGCCTTGAAATTCCATACGAATCATTTGACGCTCACGCCAAAAGAAAGTGTTGCTCGTATCCCCGTCTGGGAGGAAACGAATTACACTTGTTGAATTTTCTGGGATGTTCCAAAACGGGTAGATTGCGTTATCGCCTCCACCGCTTGATTGATTAGTACCTTTATTGTCTTGTGCTTGTAATTTTGCTCTAATTTCTGCCAATGATGCCATAGTTATTCTCCTATATTTTGCCTATGTGTGTTGCATAATGCAACGTTTGCCTAAGTTTGCCTAAATGACAATGTACTTATTGTCACTAATATATAATACGAGCGTTAGTTTGTCAACTAAAAAGTTTATTAATATCATAACTTTCGAATACAGTATTAATGTCTTTTTCCCATTGATTGTCTTCTGCTTGTATTGGTGTCTCACTGCTACTTGGTTTTAACTTAGGCATCAGCGAAGCAAGTGCCTTTGCTGATTTACCCAGTATAGCATCGTCGTTGATGCTGTCAACCAATTTACTTGCTTCTGCAAGACAGTTTGACATTGTGCTTTCGCTCTCATCAAGAACGTTAGCAATATACTCCATCACTGCACCTAGTTGTGCTCGTGCTGAAGAATTCTCAAATGTGTGGTTCATTGGATTTTCTGGATCACCGACAATGTCAGTTCCTTCTTTAACCCAAACTGTTTTACCACTATTTTCAACAACACTTACAAGGTTGTTGATTGTTTCTGATACTTTTGTATTGTGTTCACGTACTGCTTGCATTTCTCTTACAAGTGACTGAACATAAGGTAGTGCGCCTTCTACATTTTCATCAAAATGATGTACTGTAAACTTTGTTTTGATATCGTCTATACCATTTTCGTCTAGCTGTTCATCTTTTGCTTCAAAATCTTCTATCATAGCTGAATAGGTTCTTGCACCCTTCATACGATTTAGTGTTTCACGTATACTGTTAATGCGTCCAATAACTGCTTCTACGATTTCCGCAGTGTCTTCATTAACAAGCCCATTCTTTTCACTGTAACGTCTAAACTCTTTAAGTTTTTTTAATTCTGAACATTGTTCTGCAATGTGCTTACCAAAGTCATCATGTGGATTACCACCTGCTTGTACATGACGTAACATAGCTCTGCCACCAGCAAGGTTGTTGCTAGGAAATCTATAACGTTCACCTTCAGCATTTTCAATATAAATGGCTTGAATGTTTCTACTACGTGATCCACGCTGTTCTTCATTTACTGGCTTGTTATGTTTAATAACAAGTCGTGCGCTTTCTAATTTTTGGTAACTGCTTTTACTACTACCGTATGCAGCACCAATTCCTTCATTTACAGTATCTTGTTTCATGTCGTTTACCTTTTGGGCTTGATATTCAAAATCTTTTGGTTTTATCGTTCTTGAGTAATTCTTTAGTGTATATTCAATAATACTACGGTTTGCTAAATTTTTAATCTGTGCAAGTGTATCTTTAAGAAGAGTGTGATCTGTAGATGCACTCAAACTTACTTTTATATTACGAGTATTTTCTGTTTCGTCCAAACTGATCATAGTACCCGTATCATTCATATAAAAACGACGAGCTTCCGCCGGATCAACGGTATCTTTACCTTCGTCGGAATATAGTTTTAAATTGTGACCGTTGCCTTTGAGTATCTTAAAAATCTTTTCTGCAACTAATTCTGAACTCAACATATCTCTTATATCTCTCTATTATATACTATTTATACCAAAAACGTAAATGGCATGGGTGCAAGATCTTCTTCATCACTAAAACTGTCTTTAAGTTCGTTATATGTTGTTTCATCATATTGTGCTACTTGTTGTGCTACTCTAACTACTAGTAGTGCTGCCATTACCAAGTCATCTGTCTCGCCATCCTTTGCGGCATAACTAGCACCACGAGCAATGAATGTTTTTGTTTCACGTAGTAGTGTGCTACTAGCGATTTCCATTTTATCACTTTCAATCCAGTTTTTAAATTTACTACATGCGGCTAATTTACTTTTGTTTGTAGTTGTAAATCCACGTCTATATGCTCTTGAACTACCAGCTTTTCTTGATTCAGTAATAAATGTTCCAGATATATTTTCTTCGCCCATTTCATTAATTGCAACTAATGCTGCTTCACCTAGTGTGTTGTTTTCTACACTCCAGTATATTTCACTATCAGGTGCACTAGCTTCTATCTCACTTAACATACCACGTAGTATACGTATTTGTTCTTGAACTGGTGTTTTATTGTGCATCCATTCTGCTACTTGGCGCATACCTGGCAGTTCATATACTTGTATAGCGGCATTATCGCCACCAGTACCTAAACTTGGATCAAGGCCTGCAATATATGTTTTACCATTTTGTACTGGACGATACCAACGTACTTGGCCAGACTTTTTGTATACGTCTTTGTGTTCCATTAATGTAAGTTTTAAACTGTCGATTAGTGTTTCGTCAAATGCAATGAACTCGTTTAGGTGTTCACGTCTGAAACGCTCTTCACCAATCTTGCCTTGTTCTTCGTCTGCCCAGGCTTGGTCTCTATCTGGATGGAATGTCCAATCAGCACTGTATGCTTTAAATCCATTCTTCCCTGTTTCTTTTTCATTGCCATATTCGTCTGTAGTTTTTAACGCTTCACGCCAAATTTGTGCAAACTGGTCATCATCTTGATTTGGTGTACTTGTAATAATACATTTACCACCTGTACTAAGTGTTGGTGATAATGCTGTCCAAAACTCACGAGCAATAGTGGGTCTCACAAATGCAAATTCGTCTAAGTATGCTAGTGAGATAGATAAGCCACGTCCGGTATTTTCGGTAGTGGCTTGTGCTACAATACGGCTACCATTATCAAATTCTAAACTACCTTTATTATATGCTGTAACACCAGCACGTATAAAGTTTGGCAGTAATTCATATGCAAAACGTATACGTTGCATAATCTCTTGTGCACCACTATACTTGTGAGCCGCAATTAGAATAGTTTGGTCAGGCATAAACATTGCATACCATAATAGATATGCAGCCGCCGCTGTTGACTTACCCATTTGTCTACTAATAAGTGCAATACTGTATTTGTGATTGTGGTAGCTGTCTAACAGTCCACGCTGATAATCAAAGAGATCAAACTTTAAACGTCCTTTTGTAGGATGCTGAATCCAACAATACTCAGTAATAAAATACTGAGGATCCATAGTACACTTAGCAAGCTCTTGTAGTTGCTCATTTGTATACTTTTCTCTTTGATATGGGGATTTGGTTAGTTTTGTATCTACTGACATACTAATACTTATGTTAAAAAAGGGGAAGCAACAAATTGTTTTGTCGGCTTCCCCTAATGTAAACCTTAAGCCTGTAATTAAGGGTTATATATTACATACCTGCTAGTTTGCGCAAGTAATCTAATGCTTCGTTAGTATTGTGATCGTGGTCACAATCACATTTTGGATCTGGGTTTTCAATAACACAACCACAGTGATCACATGTTTCACCAGCCTTTTCGGCCATCTCGTGTTCCATATTATGATGTCTACGATAGTCTGAAACAAAGTCTTCAATTTGATCTACATCTAAATAACGTACTAGTTCATCTAGCACTGCTTCTGCGCCATGATTATCAATTAAATCATAAATTGGATCTGCTGCATCGCCTACTGCTTCTTTAACAGCACTTGCCATTTCTTTGCAATCTGAGCATCTACCATGTCCTTGATAAACATCCATAATAGGAGCGCCACAGCAATTACTTACCATGCCAGCTTCGTTTTCATCACCTGGTGAGTATGCTTCTTTTAAATATTCTGTAAACTTTTTCATTGTTCAATTCCAGCCAATTTTCTCATATATTCGATAGCTTCACCAAATCCACTATCTCTGCCAATACGCCTGTCCAAGTCTCTCGCAACTTGGTCCATAACATCAGTATCTGATGCTTCTTCAAAATCTTTATTATCATCTGATAAATTCATTAGATCTTTCATAGCGGCATCAATAGCACGTTCTGGACTATCAAATTCACCACGCTCATGTCTTTTAATAATATCATCTACAATCTCTGCAACTTCGGCATTGCCTTCATCACTAAACATACCATATTCACGTTCACTAGCATATTCGCCTGCCGCTGGGTTGTAATCTGGTGCGCCAATGGTTGCTTCATAGTATTCGTCTGCAACATCTTTACCATGTTTCTTTGCAAATTCTTCTTTCGAAAGTGTTTCTGAATCATGAATTAACATGTCGCTCATTTTACCTTCGTCGATACCACGTAGTTTTTTTGCCTTTTTGGTATAAGACTGTAAATCACCGTATGATAGTCTATTTGGATCAAGCCCATCAGCTGCGGCTAATTCTTTAGCGTGTATCATAATGTAATATGCATCACCAGATGATTTACCTTCGTCCATTGATTCTTCCATAGTAGCTTCAGTATGTGCTTCACGCATTTCGCCCATTAGTTTTTCAAAGGCAGATCTTACATCTCCTAAATCACAATCGTCGCCACATGCAGCCTCTAGTTTTCCACCTTCACGGAATACACTACTAAGTTCTTTTATCTTGTCCATTGCTCCATTAAATGTGTTATCTACTTTTGAATGTGCCATGTTAAATACCTGCGTTTCTTCTAAGTACTGCTAGTTCATCATTAACATCATCATCTAGTTTATGTGCTACGTCTTTTTTCATTGTAGTTTTATGTGTTTTACCACCAAACTCAAATGTGTCTTTTCCTGCACGAGCTGCTGCTGCCGCTGCTTGGTTAAATGCATTTTCGTCAATGTCTGCTTCTTTCACATCGTCGTCTTTTTCCCATGGTGCTTTTTTAAGAGTAACTTTTTTCTTCTTCTCACCACGTGGTGTTTCGTCTGCATCATAACGTGCACGATCCATTTCATCTTCTTCAACCGGTGCGCCAGTTTCTTCTTTACTTGACTTTACCATTTTTTCCCAACTCTTACGATTTGGAATTTTAAGAAGTTTTGACCATTCGTCGTCAGTAGGTGTTAATGGCTTTTCATTAACGTGTTTCTTAAATGCAGAATATGCTTCACTTAAATCGTCAACTGTAATATCTGGATATACATCTTCGTCTACAGTAACGTGGTCGCCTTTTGCTTTTAAATAACGGCGTAAACTTGTGTCTACATCACTACCCATTGATTGTAATGGGTCATCCATTATTTCTTCATCTGGTGCAGTTGTAGATTGCTCAAAGCCTGCGCCATCAGCTTCTTCTACTTCTGCTGTTGCATCGATTCTGTTAAGAAGTTCTGGGTTTACGATGCCTGCCAATTTTACTAAGTCTCTTAAATCCATTTTTTTATACCTTATATTCTTTATGTAATTCTGATTTAGGTAAGTTCTTAACAAAGTTAGCAACAAACTCATTACCAAAATTGTCTTTATGATCCACTTTTTCTGCATCACTGTAATCAGCATCTGCTAATACACTTTTTCCGTCCTCATCAGTAGTTTCTTCTAAATTTTCTTCTTCTTCAACAAACTCACCTTCATTGTATACTCTAATAGCACCAATCGGTACACCAGTAGCGGCTGCAATCTCTTCTTGCATTACATTTGGTGTACATGGTAAGTGTGTTACGATTTCCATAGTAGATACAGCACTTGGTCCAATATCACCAAATCCTGCAGGGCTCTTTTGGATAATACTTGTTTTAGGAGAACTTACTTTATCTACATTATAACGTGCTAAATGCTGCTCCAATTTATCCAATTGCTCACTTGACATGTTAGCTACTGTACGTAACCTAAAGTTATATGTTTTTTCAGATTCTGCCAAATATTGCTTTAAACTTTTCATACTATCAATCCTATCTTATAGTTATTTATCACTATTATTGTTTTCTTTAACTTTTGCCATGATATCATTTATCAAACTTGAACGATCAAACTCTTCAGCTGCTCCTTCAATCGGACTACCATCAATTGGTGCATCATTCATTTTTGCAATTTGCATTTCAACTTTACGTTCTTCAAGATCTAACTTACGTTTACGCATTTGCATCTCGATCATCTTGAGCTTTTTATCCATCTTTGCTGTTTTAGCTGTGATAGCGTTAGTCATCATCTTACTTGCACTATCAAACACAGGTGCAGCGTGTCTATCTTCAACATTTTGTCCCAAATCCATTAAGTCTTGAAATGCTGTCATCGCCTGCTGTGCATAATCATCCATATCTTTATCTAAAGTTTCTAAGTCACGTACTGCTGGTAATGCTTGGTCAATTTTATCCGCAGTTGCCATTGTTTCTTGTAATTTTTCTATATCAAATCCAATTTCTTCTTCAGTTGTATGTTCTGGTTCATTTGCACTTGACATATTAAATACTTCTTCAATTTTTTTACTCATTTTTTTCGCCTTTTTGGTTTCTTTGGATTGTTAAACAGTTCGTTTTCTGTTAATACTCTAAATCCAACGCCTTGTCTTTCACAAAATACCTTAGCTGCTTGCCATTTAGCTTCATTGACAACTGCTTGTGCTTTTTGTGCAGGACTTTTAGCATTACCAAGCATCTGTCCTGCTGGTTTTATCTCAATAAACTCTGCATGCCTATTTTTGTTTACGTCTTCATATACTATAAAGAAGTCTGGCACATATGTTGTTTGTTTATTCTTAATTGGATTAAAATAAGGAATGCGATGTGATTCACTAGCCCATGCAACTACGCTAGGATGCGTATCGCAAAACCGCATAAACTTTAATTCCCAACCACTACGGTACCTTGGCGCATGTTTGCCAATATATCTAGATACATTTTTAGGTTGGAATAATCCCTGTTGAAACTTCGATGCCATTATATACGTATTTATGAAGTTATAAAGGATACATGTTCTGGTTGAAACTGTACTGTCCAAGTAATTGGAGAGCTATCACTATATGCCACATTGTCGTGTGATGCACTAGTAATTAAACAATTTGTCATACTAACTGTTCTTCCTTCTTGGGAACCATTAACATTATTATCTATTGTTACAATATCAATTTGATTAAAGAAGAAACGACCTGATGCTTGCACTGCATTTAGTCCAAACAAACTACTAACATTTGGCTCATTAGCATCATTAGCCAATTGTCCTATAGGTGCTAAACCTTGTGAATAATAATACTTGGCATAATCAGTTAGTAATGACTGCCACTGATTATCAACAGTATCATAAAATGTAATTGATGCTGGTGTTATTTCCTGTTTAGTTGTAACAGGACGATGATGGTTATATTGATTAAGTTTTACAACATTATACTGATAGTCTGGGAATGATGCTCCCATTACTTTTTCAAATTGAAACGCCCTACCATAGCTTTCGTCACTAAGAGTAGGGGCAGAATCAATTTGCATAAAGACACCAAAGTTAAACTTTTGTCTAGGTCGTTTGCGCATCACCAGGTCATCAACACCATATATTTCTGCGGCACGATTGAACAAGCCAGTATTAGAAGATAAACCCATTAAGTTTATCCTGTTGCATTAACTAATGTATTATCACCACCGTTACCGGTTAATGTAGCATTACCATTAGCATCAAAAATTTCTGCATTATCATACTGAATTTGTACTGTTACTTGTACTTGCTCACTTGATGCGTATGCCATATCACCATATTGAATGTTTGTAATGTAGCAACCGCTTAGTTCAAATGTATCTAATACACCTGGTGTTGGATTCTGTCCATCAAGTGTTTCGACTTTTGTTGTAAATTTATAACCGGCACCTGCTCTTATTGAACTTTGGTTTGCATGGTCAACTTGTCTATTAAGTTGTTGGTTTAATTCACGTAATGTAACACCATCAATATCATCACGTAATACGATACTTATTGGTTCCCATGTGTGTTTGCCTGCCAAATAAATTCTACTGTTATATGCATCAATTTGAACTGGCTCATGTGTTAGGCCTGGTCTACTTGTACTAATTACGTTTCTTGTTGGGTTTGCACTAAAGCCGTCACCATCAAATGTAACTCTAAAACGGTACTGTAGTTTTGGCATAATAGTAGTGGTGTTTCCTGCGTTATCTGGAACACCAAGTGTTGTTAGAACTGCCATATTAGTCTCCTCTTATACTAGCTATATGTATTTATAAGAAATCAGTGAAAAAAAATGGACGCACTTGGCGTCCATTAAGTTTGTAGTTATTTTTATAGTTTTATACGTTAGATAGTGTACCGCTATTAACAATACGGATTGGAATGTAAATAAACTCAACACTCTTAGTAGGTTCAATTGCTACATCAATGTATAGTTCATTACGATCAATACGTGCTGGTGTGTTATTACTTGTATCACAAACAACTGCAAAGTCTGTTACACCTCTGCGGCTTAAAATGTCTGCTAAGAAACGTTCAAATACTATCTTTGCTCTAGCACGAGTTTGTGTATCATTTTGCTCAAACAAGAATGGACGAGCAATCTCATCAAAGCGTTCACGTAAGTAAGCAACTAAACGAGCTACATTAACACGGTCAAGTGCTGTAGTTGTGCTTGCTAGTGTTTTTTGTCCAAATATAACTGTACCCTGCCCAATAAATGTTGTAATTGGGTTTAGTTTGTTTTGATACATTGTGTCACGCTGTCCTTGTGTAAGGCTAACTGCTTTAAACTCAGCTTCATTAGTAATATAACCAACTGCACTTGCGTTTTGTACAACACCTCTTGTTAGACCTGCTGGAGCAAACCACTGGAAGCTGATGTTGTCATTATATGCAAATGTATAAAGTGCCATATGACTTGGTGGAACAACAACTGTTTTACCGTTTACTGGTTCTGTTGAACTACCTGCCGGATAGTATGCAGCACTGTATGTGTTGTTTGTTACCAACCCATCTTCACCATTTTCAGTTGCCACTCCACTATTTTGTACCCAACTAACTGCATCTGTTGGATTCTTGTTCATTGGTGTGTCAATAATAATAAATGCTGTTTCACCACGATCACTGTTTAGTGTAACTAACTCATCAGTCAATTCAGGATAGTTAGGTGCTGCTAGTAGGCTGAATGAATTTTGTTCATCACGCAAATCTGTTCCTGCTGTTACTGCGGCCATTGCAGTTGCAACATACGCACGTTGTGCAAGACGTCCAAAGCGTCCACTTCCATCTGCATGATTTGATACAGCGTTTCTCCAGCCACCACTTGCATTATATGCACGAACTGTATTTTTACTCTTAGCCATATTAACTAACATAATACCATCAGGGTAAACAGTTGCGTCTGGTGCACCAGTAACCGAATTACCAGCACTATCAGTTATGTCTGCAAATACAACACCATTTGATGTTGTTTGATCAGTGTTTGTATGCTTAACCCATGCAGCGCCATTATGTCTGTAAATTTTTGGATAATCACGTTCGTTTGCTTGATATGCTCCACTTAGTGTTGTGTCAACCCAAACATCGCCATCAGCAAGTGCTAGGCCGCCACTGTCTGTTGTTGGTGCAGTTGTACTATACTGAACATCTGTAGAAGCTGCCCAAGTATTGCTTGATGATTCATAGATATCTAAACTATTAATTGTGCTATCAAACCATAATTGGCCTACTGCGGCGGTTGCTGTTGGAAATGCAATGCTTGCATATATGCTTGTAGGAATTGCAATTGGGGCACCTACACTGCTTACTACTAAGATTTCAAATTGATCTGCACCTTCGGCTAACAAAACGCCGCCTGCTGCGGCACTTGATGTTAGTGCTGTTGCGCTAGAAGCATCTTGTGGAACGAATGTAGTAATGTCTGCATTGTCTGATCCATCACTTACACCAACTGTTGTTTGTGCTACCCATGTATTGGTAGTTGTTGAGTACTTGTAAAATGACAAATAAACACCGTTACCTGGGCTAGTTGTTTTAACCCAAACATCTCCGTTACTTGGTGCTGCTGGTTCGCTATAGTGTGGTGCTAGTGTTGCGCCTGCTGTTGTCCAAGTCGCTCCACTTTCTTTATAATATTCAATACTGTTGCTTGTTGTTGAAATTACAACATGATAACCACCAACTGGCACTGGGCTTGCTACAGGTGCTGTTCCGATAGCGCCACTAATAACTTCAACTGTTGGTATTTTAT
>Ga0213868_10002177_pt1 | contig 18836 bp, 10 predicted proteins | sample PICome_9_FD_160087 | JGI IMG/M metagenome (GOLD analysis project Ga0213868, IMG submission 160087) | Coastal seawater microbial communities near Pivers Island, North Carolina, United States - PICO127 | ecosystem: Environmental > Aquatic > Marine > Coastal | place: USA: North Carolina...
TGGGGAATGTTACCATTCAGGTCTTTGATAACTCTGATCGGAATGCCTACCATATAACAATTGGATTTAAGATCATCTTCTCTGAAGAAGAACAGGAGACTAACTTTTATTTACAACGATTAAGATAAGATATGAAGCAAATTAATGTAACAGAACTCGACTTTGATCAGATTAAGAATAATCTGAAGGAGTACCTCAAAGAACTTCCGGGAGGAGCGTATTCTGACTGGGACTTTGAGGGTTCTGGTCTGAATCAGTTACTCGATGTTCTTGCGTATAATACACACTATAACGCGATTCTTGCTCATAATAGTATGAATGAGTCTTATTTAGATTCAGCACAGATTCGTTCGAATATCGTTTCACGTGCGAAGCTTCTGGGTTATGTACCTCGGAGTCGGACCGCGGCCAAAGCAACTCTTTCTCTTTCCTTTCCTGCCTCGATTAATAATTCCACGGGTTCTTATACGATTGAGTCTGGATTAAAGTTCACGACCGTGGTCGATGACGTAACCTATACCTTTATTACAACCGAGGACTATACAACTCAACTCGATATCGTGAATGAACGGTACGTTTTTTCTGATGTTGAGATCTATCAGGGACGAATAAAACACAATAAGTACGTAGTCAATGAGTCGAATATCTATCAGAACTTTGAGATTAATGATGACACAATTGATATCTCACAGTTAAGTGTCGATGTATATGAGAATGCTCGAACTAACTCATTCCAGACGTATAAAAGATTTGATCAGATCGGTGAAGTAGCAGGTGATTCCGCAGTCTATTTTATTCAAGAGAATTATTCAGGTTATTACGAAGTTTCCTTTGGAGATAACGTATTCGGTAAAAGACCCGAGGCACTGAACATTATCGATTTTAGGTATTTAAGTACACTTGGTCCTGAGGCAAATAATGCAACAGTTTTTACTTGGGCAAATGCCGGTGCTTCTCCTTCGATCACAACAGTTTCAAAAGCTTCGGGTGGAGCAACTCGTGAAGGGATCGAGTCAATTCGATTTAATGCTCCTCTCTCGTTTGTAGCGCAGAATAGAACTGTTACGGTCGATGATTATAAGTCATTGATTAGTCAAAACATTCAGGGTCTTCAAACACTTTCGATCTGGGGTGGTCAAGATAATAATCCTCCTGAGTTTGGAAAGGTCTTTATCTCGGCAAAGCCTGTGGGTGACGAAGTTTTAAGTGAACAAACAAAGGATGATATACTTGATCTTTTAAAATCAAAGAAGATTATCGCGATTCTTCCAAAGATCGTTGATCCGACTTATACTTACTTGTATTTCGATGTTCTTTTTAAATATGACTCGAATCGAACAGGCTTATCCCAAGGACAACTTGAGACAAAGGTTCGACAAGTGATTGAGGAATTTAATACAGAGCAATTACAAAAGTTCGATGGTGTCTTTCGTTATTCACAGCTCCTTTCATTAATCGATAATAGCGACTTCGCGATTCTTAACTCCTTTGTTCGGGTCTTTATCTATAAGACATTAAACGTTACTTTTGGAAATCTAACATCGACCGAAGTGAATTTTGATATGGAACTCTATGGTGACATTGACGAAGAAGAATCAATCATGTCTTCGGATCCATGGGACTTTGGAGGAGTAACATATCGCTTAGCGGATGAAAGAACAAGCAATGGCTTAAATGAAAGAAACGTATATGCTTATCGTTTAACAAGTTCAGGTGAAAGAATAAAAGTCTATAAGTCGATTGGTACTCTCTATCCTACTCAGGGAATCCTTAACTTGAATCCTCTTCCAGTTGAACAAAACGAAGCGATTAATATTTACGTTTCTCCTGCTTCAAATGATATTGTATCGAAACGCAATAATCTTCTTTCAATCGATATTCAAAAGAGTATTGTATCGGCCGACGCTGATACGATTGCAATTTCAGGTTCTTCTGGAGCAATTGATTATAAAACCTTTAATCGTCACCGTTAAGAATGTCACATATTGCAATTGCATCAGCCTCAGTCTCTGCGGGTAAGCCACATAACCGCGAGACAACGCGAACAAGTACGCTTATACCTGAGCAACTTTTAAATAATGCAAAGGGGCTCGTTAATCTACTGCAGGATTATTATAACTATCTAAACACTGAAGGCCTTCCTTCTTATGAGATTAATCGAATCATCGATAATCAGGACATTGATCGAGTCTCAGCTGATTACTTAGATAGCATTGGCGCAGAGATTGCAAAGAATGTACCAAATTCGAAAGTGCTTGATCAGGTTTCTCTTTATAAGAAGATTGTTAAGTTCTATTCAATTCGTGGTTCAGAAGAAAGTCTATACGCATTCTTTCGCATCTTCTTCGATGAAATAGTAAGTGTAACATATCCAAAGGAAAGATTATTTAAACTATCAGACGGTGATTGGGATCCAAGCACTTATACCGAAGAAATCGAAATCATTGGTAATCTGTTAAGTGGAAAATTAGATAGAACCTCGCTCAATAGTCTTTTCGTGATGCAAGATTCAGAAGGTGCTGAAATTGGAGAAGGCCAATTATCAAATTTTGTTGATGTCGATAAATCTTTTGATTATGATAATGTTACTGATGGTTTACTCATGGCCTTTGACTCAAAGGAAAATCTTACGTCAACTAATTGGATATCAAATACTGATTATCCGTGGGTTGGAGAACTAAATGGCGTAGTGTATGATTCTGACCAAGAGGCTTTACGGTTTGATGGCATCAATGATTTTATTGATGTTGGTACAATAGGCGATAACGTTACAATCAGCGATGAACATACTATAGTAGTTCGTGCCCTCAGAGAAAGTGAAGGTAACTATGGTGCTCAGTCATTATTTAACGCTACCGAAAGAGGTTCTCCTTACGAAGCGCATGAGTTGTATATACAACGAAATACTGGAAAAATAGGAAGATACTGGCAAAGGATTGGTAATCCTATGATTATAGAATCTAGCAATAATATTGCTATTCGAGATTTTAAAACAGGTACTCCAAATTTTTACGGAACAATCGGTACTAGTGCTACAACATATTTTAGAAATACTGCATACAATGGTGGAACTGGATTATTTAATGGTAAACCATTTTATGTAGATGCTACAGTATATTATTCATCTACAACGTTACAGACAAATGCAGCAGTAAATTGGACCGAGACTACAGGCTTTGGTACTGTCGAAAATTGGCCAGTCGCAAAGATATATTACGATGGAACTAAGTGGGTATTTAAAGGAGCAAGTAGATATAATCTTATTACACAATCTTTTGACTCTATTGGTGTAATTCTGTGTTATTCAGAAGACACAGACGAAGATGTTTTTACTGGTGATATAGAATGGTTTAATGACTATTCTACACAAAATGCGTTTGTGAATACTCCTGTTAAAAATTATGGATTTGTGTTTTCAGAAAATTTAGTTATTCCTACAGATGGAAAATACTATACAATTTCTCTTGTTGCAAATAGAGCTAGAAAGGGTGGATACGTCAAAGTTTCCATAAATGGAGGAGAGTGGGAAAATATAATTTTAGGTGATACCACAACACATTTAAATGCTACTGCACAAACACCAATCAATATTGGAAGATGGACCGGAAATAACCATTACTTTAAAGGCGCTATAACAAATGTGCAATATTATAATCGTGCGTTGACTGAAGCTGAAGTTTTACAAGTAACTAATTATTATACAGGAATTGCGTATAACTTTTATCAAATAGAATTTGATAATAAAGATGGCAGTTTCATCAATGGTTCTACACTGATTGAGAAAAATAACGAATCATACAAACTTAACCTTTTGTCTGGTCACGAAATTGATAGCTTTTACGTATTTGACGAACCAGAACTTAATGAATCTGGAATTGGTCCTGAAATTGAGATCACCGCAACATACAATAATGCTGTTTCAGGCGATAAACAAAAGGTACGATGGGGCGATTTACAATCAAACCTCTTTGTATCAGGCAATTCCGTAAGACATGTTTATACCACTAAGAATATTGGAAGTTATTTAGACCGTCGTGGATTTGCTTCGGATGTTAATCGATTGCACGATGGAGACTTTTGGCAAGAGTTCTCATACGTTGTTAACGTTGCGTTATCGTCTAATCAATGGGAGAACGAATTTGTGCGAATGGTACACCCTGCTGGTTTAAAATTCTTTGCGGCAGTTCTCTTTATTCTTTCGGCTGAAAGCAGATGGCTTGGTCCAAAGGTGCAGTTTAATCAATTGACGAGAAAGTATGAATCGACGTTTGATCCTACAACATACGTAGACAATTATCGTACCAATGATCCTCTAATTAATTTGGAATGGATGGAAGGATTAACACCTCCATCATTACTTGATAGTAATGTTCAAGCGTTTCATACTCCAACTTTCCAGCCTGGTTGGTTGACGGGAGATCTTAGATTCCTTGAACTTATTATTGAGGCTCTTGAATTTAATCTTGGACCAAATGATCCTGCATATCAGAGATTAGTACTTTCAACTCTTCACCTTCTTCATATATCAACAAAGGATAGGAATGCATTTGCGAGAGAAGACTATTTGAATAATTTAAAATTCTTAGACACGAATTCAATCACTCCATATTTGAATACCACATTTGAAGAAGCGGTGTTTAATGATCCAAATATTTTTAATAACTTAAGATCTATCATTGATTTATCAGTTATAGAACAAATTCGTCTTGATACTGAAGATCTTAATGATATAACAACTGAAGAAGATGACTCTCCTTCGAATTTCATACTTGTAGAAGGAATAGGTGTAACTGGTCGCGAAGGATCTGGATTAATATCTAATATTGTTTTAAATCCTCCTGAGTTGGATCGATCATATTCATCAGTGTATAACAACAATCCGATAGGAACTGGTTTGGCCCGTTCAATGTTAGACTCAGCAGCATCTTGGTCACCTAGTACCTCGGCTGGTGTACATTGGATGCAAATAGATTTAGGTGCAAATAAGATTATATCTGGAGTAGTTACTCAAGGGAGGTATGACTTTGGTCAATGGGTTACGTCGTATAAAGTAGAATATTCTACTAATGGAACTAATTGGTTTTGGGTAGATGGTGAATCAGTGTTTAGTGGAAATAGCGATAGAGATACTAAGGTTACAAATAACTTTAATACAAATGTTTCAGCTCGTTACATAAAAATATATCCAGTAACATATGCTGGTTGGCCTTCAATGAGGGCTGGAGTTGTAGAAACAATTGAAACATAATATTATACTAAACCCCTTATCACTTTTATATAAATAGATTTATGCCAGAAATTAAAATATCAGAACTTACTTCAGCTAGTGTACCAAGCGGAGGAGAAATCTTAGCGATTGTACAAAGTAATACTACGCATAAGACAACGATTGATTCATTAAAGCCAGCACTAGTTGATAATCTAAGTACTGGCGCGCCAACATGGACAACAGCCGGGGTGTTAAGAGCAGGTCACGACATTATTGCAGGATATGTTGATTCAGGCGCAAACAGTGATGCAGGAGGTACCATTGGTCTTACACTCAATGATGGATATGGTAATGCAAATATTACGTTTAATCATACTGGGGGAATTCCAGACCGTTCCGGTTCTTCGGCAAGAATTGTAACAAGAGTTGATAGTGTTCAAGAAGTATTAGATTTTCAATTAAAAGGCGATGTTACTGCAGGCGTGGCTACTACGTTAACGACTGTGCTTAGATTATATGATGATAGTATTCAACTTCTAAAGTCGACCACATTAAGCACAAATGGAACTACAGATATCTCACTTGTCAATAAAGGTTATATTGATACCGCGCTTTCTGGTAAATCTGATGTTAGTCATACACACAGTCAGTATTCATTGACCACGCATTTGCACGATGATAGATATTCTCAGATTGGTCATACACACGCAATTGGTAATATCACTGACTTACAGACTACTCTAAATGGAAAGATTGGAGAGACTGAAATTAATGGTGCACACTTTACTTTTACAAACAACACGCTTTCGCTTAATACAATTCAAGAAGGACAGATCGGTACTGGTGTAGTAACAACTACTAAGATTGCTGATGGTAATGTATCACCTAGTAAACTAAGTGCAGGCGCTCCAGTATGGAGCAGTGAAGGCGGGCTTTTTACCAGTGGTGAAGGGATTGAAATCCATTATATTGGAAGTGGTGATCGTAATGCATATATTGATTTTCACGCTCAAGGTGAATCCGATGATCCTGGTTACGATTTTGATGCACGGTTAATCAGAGAGCCAGGTGTAAACGGGAAATTTGAGTTATCGAATAAGGGCACTGGTCCTATAACTGTTGACCGTGAAATTGCAGATATTACCGATGATAAATCAATTGTTACTAAGGAATACGTTGATAATAGTAAAAGCACATTTCAAAAATTTAGTGATTTTCAAGATAGATCAACCAGTTCTTTTTATAGAACGGTATCGTATATTAATAAAAAAGGTAAGTTGTGTGCAGTTGGTTATGGAAATGGCTATGACATGGCTGGTGATGGTTCTAATTATTTAATTGCTGGGTCTAGTCCTGAAATCATGGTACCTTTAGCGGTCGGAGAATCTATAGTTAATACGTTTTCAAATGGCACCAGCTGGCCAACCATGTATCTTTTAACTAATCAAAATAGAGTTTTCTCAACTGGTCGTAATGCACTGGCTCAATGTGGTCGAGGTGGTACTACAGACCAAAGATATTTTCAAAGCATCCCGCAACTCGACGGAACAACTTGGGTCTCACCCAATTCAGGCAGTACCAGCGATGGTTGTATGGGTGCGGTACGCAATGGTCAATTGTATATGTGGGGGCATAATGATCACGGTCAACTTGGTCTTGGAGATAACACAACTAGATTACTTCCAACATTAGTTAATACTGGTGCTCTTGCAGGTAAAACTATCACAAAGGTTTATACACATACTAACTATGGATATACGTTTGTTATTGATTCAAATAGAGACGTGTATGCGACTGGTTATAATGGTGAAGGTCAATTGGGGCTTGGTAACTACACGAGCCGAAATACCTTCGCGCAAGTGCCTGGAATAAAGGCAGACGATATTATATTATCGCACGGAAGCAACTACTCTTCATCATACATTATTGACGGCAGCACTCTTTATTCCACTGGTGATAATAACGTGGGGCAATTGGGGCTTGGTGACTTCGCAAGACGGAATACCTTCACAGCGGCGGCGATACGTGTTAAAACCGTTTCAGTTTCAGGACATCGCAACGCATCTGTGGTTTGTCTACAGACCGATGGCAAAGTTAGAGTTTGGGGACGCAACGATAGAGGACAGCTTGGTCTTGGACATACCATAAATTCGTTTTGGCCAATAACTTTAACTGCTGCTGGTAATGATGTCGTGAAAGCAATTACACACGATACTTACGCATTTACGGCAATACTTAAAGCAGATGGTACTATTTACACATGTGGTTATAATGGTCACGGTCAATTGGGGGTTGGCGATACTACAGATAGAAATGCACTAACAAAGATTGTAATGGATAATAATATACAATTTAAAGATATTGCGCTTTTTGGTTTGGATGGTGGAACACAGCTTATCGCCATAGACCAAGACAATGGTATGTGGGGGTGTGGTTATAACACGGACTGGTCCTTAGGTCTCAACTACTCTTACCGAGATATAACTATACTTGCAAAATTGTCTATTAGCTAACTTAACTCTAATAATCTTTATAAATAACAATATGAGCGCAATCATTACAAATCAATTTAGAAAAAATTCAAGAGAGTTATTCATCGACGATTTCAGTACATCTAACCCTGGTTATTTTATTGGAATTGGAAAGTCTGAGCCATGGCCAACAATTAATGGTGTTGAAGAATCAAATATTAATTACACTGTTCCTCTTCCAACAAATACAATTGTTGAAAAAAGCGATGTATTAAAGAATCTTATTTCACTGCTTAAAGTGCAGGAAACATTCGCTGTTATTCCTCGGAATGAATGGGTAAGTGGAAGAGTGTATAAGGTATACGATCCGTCTGATCCAAATATTTTCAATTATGAGACAATCGGTAGCACTGCTTATTACCCGTGCTATATGACTCATAATAATCATGTCTTTGTTTGCTTAAATAATAACAATGATGGTCCTAGCATAACGAATGTTGCGCAAACAACGTTTGCGCAATCACTTGACAGAATAACGGATGGTTATCTTTGGGCATACGTATGTAGTTTAAATACTACATCTAACTTTTATACCGATCAATTTGTTGATATTCCTGCTGATCTCACTGATCCTACAGCCTCAAGGAATCAAAGTGGTGGAGTAGTATATGGCTTTAAAGTAATTGATGGTGGAAGTGGTTTAGATGGTCAAGAAGATATACTATTAGTAGGAAAAGATTCTAGCGGGGCTGTAAAGATAGACGTTACATTAAGATCTGGGGGTAACGACGTATCGCCATATAGCGTTACTATTGCAAGTGAAACTATTACTGATATTTCTTTCACTGCTGATATTTTTCCAAGTGGTTATAGTGAAGCTTCAATTATTGTAGTTGGCAAAGACACCAACATTCAACCTTTAGTTGCGCCAATTGATGGGTTTGGTTATTCTTCAAGAAGCGATTTACCATCTTTCTATGCGGGTCTATACGCTTCTTATGTTGGAGCCGAAGGTGGAGAAGCTCCAATCAATATTGGGTTTAGACAGGTGAGTCTTATTAAAGATCCAACACGCACAGACAATGATAGTCCTGCAGATGATTCACTTGATATCTACGATACTCTTCAATATTTGGTGTTAAACTCAGTTGATGGCATCACCGCAGATGCTGGAACTATCATTAAACATGGATCAAATGGTGCAAAGGCGTATTTGGATTATGTTGATCCCACAAATAGTCGAGTTTACTATCATCAAAATTCAAGTGGTGATATTAATCAAAAGCCCTTTGAAACTGGTGCTGTGGAATTTATTACTCCTGGTGGTACAACAATCACTGGTAAAAGCGTAGATGCTCTTGGAGATGGAGAGTATGATCAGGGCTCAGGTCAAACTCTTTTCCTCGAAAATAGAAAAGCAATTTTACGTAACTCAAATCAGCAAGAAGATATTAAACTAGTTATCCAATTCTAATGGCTATTAAAACATACAACGACGCTCCTTATAATGATGATTTTAATTCTAATAGCGTTCAGTTTACTGGAGCCGAAGGAAAAAATTATTTAAGGATACTTTTTAGACCAGGTAGATCTGTACAGGTTCGTGAGTTAAACCAAATGCAGTCCATGCTGCAATCGCAAATTGATAAGTTTGGTCAAAGTGTTTATAAGGAAGGTCCTATTTTAAATGGTCAGGCTAATTTAGATACCAATGTTAAGTATATTGATATTCTCTTGGATGGTACTTCTCCTGCCACTCCACCGGAGATTATCACGTATCTTAATCAAGTTTTAAAGATTAAAACAGATGCGGGATTAAAGGCATCGGTTCTTCATTACGAAGCTTTAGAAGAAGATAATACCTATCGTTTCTTTATTCGATATGATTCTTCAATTCAATCTGCGGGCGAAAACGTTCAAGAATATATTACAGATGATGTATTAGAACTAAATAATGCTATTATTAATCCAACTAATCCGAGCGAAGAGCTTGTTAATACCGGCACAGAATTTGCTATAGTCACTGCAACAGGATTTGGTGCAGTAGCAAAAACAGACGCAGGTATTTATTTCATTAATGGAGAATTTGTTTATAATGAAGCTGAAGAACTTTATATCGCTAAACCTTCTGCTGATTATAAATTAAATGGTCGAGTAGCCTTTATTGTAACTGATACAATTGTTACTTACATATCTGATCCTGCACTTTTGGATAATGCAACAGGTACACCTAATGAAACTGCACCAGGCGCAGATCGTTATAAGATTGATTTCCAACTTGCGTTTTTGAGCGATAACAACGATGATCTGGTCGCAAATAACGCGGGCGTTACGTTTATTGATGATGTTCAATCTTATATAACTCTATTCAAAACAGATCAAGACGTTGTAGTAAAACCAGCACGAACAGAGTATACTCAACTTGATAGAAAATTTGCTAATCGTACGTTTGAAGAGAGTGGTGATTATTGCTTAAAACCATTTAAGCTTGATCTTCGTGAATATTTAAATGATGAAGTTGGTAATAGAGGTAGATACACAACGGCTGATATTACACAATTAGACGAAGATGGAATAATTGATTTGGGTAGTGATAGTGAAGCAGTTTATGGTGAGAAACATTATCTAGTTGGACTTGAACCTTCGACCGCTTATGTTCAAGGCTATCGAGTCAATCTTCAGAATAAGAAAGAGATTCGAGTAGAAAAGGCAAGAGAAACACAAACTCTAAATGAAGTTTATACTACGTTAAATCTTGGTAACTATGTTGTTGGTAATATTGCAGCTGCAACAGGAACAGACGCTTTACCAGATTTTAGTGACCAAAGTCTAACGTATAATATTGATGGTATAACAGATACGCTTGGTACGTGTAAAGTTCGTTCTTTAGAAAAAATAAGTAATGATGTGTACCATCTATATATTTACGATGTAAATATTACAAGCGGATATCTTAATCAGGCCACTTCAATTTCTAGAACTACGTTTAAATTTGTACCTATTGGTTCATTTGAACTATTAGATTCAAATGATAATAGTTTAGTATTTCCGGTTCCGTATAATACAGTAAATTCGGTAACGGTCGATTTTATAAATTATAAGCATACTTTTACGAGTTTAGACTTAGGCTCTCCGGTGGTAACTACCGTTGGAGGTGTAACTGAATACGCGTATTCAGTTACAACAAATACAGGCGTTTTCTATTCTGATGCAACGTCAAATTATATTGGAATTAATTCCTCAGGTGTTAAATATAATCTGACGAGAAATCCCGCAATTAGCGGTCAATCAGCAACACTCACGTTTGATGGGGAAGTCAATACCGTTATTGCGCCAGTCCAAAAAACATCTGTAACTTCTGGTAGTAAGACAAGAAAAAGTTATACACAGATAGAATCAATTTCGACATCTTTTACTAGTGGTGCAACCATTGATTTAGCTAAGTATGATATTTACGATATTGTAAGTATTACAAATACTACGGATTCCCTAGACATCACTGATCAATTCACACTTGACAATGGTCAAAGAGATAATTATTATCAGGATGGTAAGATTACATATAATGGATCGACTAATTTAAATGGCAAGTCGTTATCTATTGTATATCGTTATTTCTATTGGACACCGGCCACCGCGGGTGATTTCTTTTCTGCAAATAGTTATGGAGATGATGAGACTGTTGGAGTTAACGTGGAGTATAATGAAATACCAATTTACAATAATATATTCCTAGCTGATGCGTTGGATTTTAGACCATACATTAATACTGTTGACAATAGAAGTAGACTCGATCCAGATACGGTTATAAAACTTAACACTTTAGAAGTTTATCTTCCAAGATATGATAAGGTGGTTGTTTCAAACGTTGGTGATTTTAATGTGGTAAAAGGTACGCCTACACTGAATCCAATTATACCACCAACACCAGGTGATTCAATGTCTCTTTATGAGTTATTCGTTCCAGCGTATACGTTTGACGCTGGCGAAATCACAATAAAATATATCGACAATCGTCGTTATACGATGAGAGATATTGGTAACATCGAAAAAAGAGTAAAGAATCTAGAATATTATACTTCTCTTTCTTTACTTGAACAGGAAGCAACTGAAAAGAAAATTTTCACGGATCTTGGTGAAGAAAGATTTAAGAATGGTATTCTTGTTGATAGTTTTATTGGTCACAATATTGGCAATCCATTTGATGCAAATTATAAGTGCGCGATTGATCCATCTTTGGGTGTTCTACGTCCTAGCTATGAGACAACTAATGTGTTATTCGGAGTTGAATCGGCTTATAGATCACAGGAAACAGTTTCATTACCCTACACTGAAGTTCCTTTAATCACCCAGCCTTATGCAAGTATTTCAGAAAGCGTAAATCCATTTGATTTAGCTGCGTGGCTTGGTGTCATTAAACTTGATCCTTCAAGCGACGAATGGAAAGAAACTCGTCGTAGACCTGACGTAATTGTTAATTCTACAGGTGCATCAGATGCAATTCAATTCCTTGCTGATGAAGCAAACGTCCTTGGCACTAAATGGAATGAATGGGAAACTGATTGGATTGGTGTTGATGTTCAACGTGAAAATATTAAAATTGGTCGTAGTGATAAAGGAAGCGCTGCATCACGCGCAGCCAACATTGCGGCCAAGATAGAAATAGTTGGGTCAAATAATTGGAGACCACTCAGAGGTAATATTACAACAACTACTACGACATCTGAAGAATCTCGTAATGGCATTAGAACCACGATGAGTTTCAGAGAACAACAAGAAAATCTTGGTGATAGAGTAGTCGATGTGTCATTCGTACCATTTATTCGTTCTCGTAGAATTGAAATACATGGCGAAATGTTTAAGCCAAAAACGAAGATGTATGTATTCTTTGATGGTGTTGACATTAGCGATTATTGCAGTAAATTAACAAGCGCTTCAACACCATACGTAACTAAGTCTAATGCTGTTGAAACTTATTTAAATGATGATGCTGCAGCCATTTTTGAATCTCGTGAAATTACTCGTCAAGATTTGATTACAGATGATGCTGGTAATATCAATATCCAATGTTTCATTCCAAATAATGCTAATATTAGATTTAAGACAGGTGAAAGAACAGTCACTGTCACTGATTCACCGAAAAATTCTATTACTGAAGCAACTACATATTCGTTTGCAACTTATAATGCAACAGGATTAGTTGAAACAAAAGAGTCAACAATTCTTTCAACAAGAATTCCAGAATTTGATCAGCAAAGATTATCTCAAGAACGTACACTTACTGATGTTGATAGAGACGTAAATGTTAGATATTACGATCCTCTTGCTCAGTCATTTGTAATTGGTGAAATTAATACTGGTACTTCTGTTACTAAGATTGATCTATTCTTCCAAAAGTTGCACGCAAGTATTCCAGTGACAGCGCATTTAGTGACTGTTGAAAACGGTATTCCAACTCAGAACATTGTACCATTCAGTAAAGTTGTTATGCATCCGTCGGATATATTGGCTCAACATGGCCTCGATATATGGAGTAATGAGGATGCATCTGTTGCAACAGCATTTGAGTTCGATGCTCCGGTTTACTTACAACCTGGTGTTGAATATGCGATTGTGGTTATGTCTAATTCACCTGATTATCGTCTATGGATGGCAGAGACTGGTGGAGATGATGTGACAGGTCAAGGCAGAATTGATAAGAATCCTTATGCTGGCGTTTCTTTCAAATCGCAGAATGCTTCAACATGGACACCTGATCAAAATCGCGATTTTAAGTTTACTCTTTATAGAACACAGTATAACACTGCTTCTACAAGAACTATTACATTCAATGGATTAAGTGGACCTATAACGCCATTTACAATTTCTAACTTTAATGTTTTCTCATCAAGTATTAGTCTTCCAAAAACTAATATTGATTGGACAATTCAGTTTGAAACAAATGGTACGATCTATGATATTAACGTTAATAATACCGAGTATTTAGATGAGGTTGTCAATGTAACTGATGTAACTAAAATTGAACTTAAAGCGGTGTTGTCAACCACATCCGAGTATATATCACCATTGATTGATTTTTCTCGACTATCATTATTAGGAATAAGTAATATCATTAATAATCCAAGCTCTAGCGCAATCACTGATACAAATGATACTCGTTATGGTGATGGTTTTGCATATCTCGATGATTCAAGCGTAGCCGATGTTCAATATATTACACGAACAGTAACACTAAATGATCCTGCCGATCGATTAAATATCTATCTTCTTGGTAATAGACCAACCACAGGATCAAACATACGTGTACTTATTAAACTAAAAACTGATGACGCTCAGGGTTACGATGATGTTGATTGGTATGAGATTAAACCAATCAAGAATATACCCGTTAATTCTGATGGAAGATACTCTGAAATTGAATACGACTTTAATCCAGAAGTATTTGAGCTTACTGATCCTAGACTTGGAATTGAATTTACTGCCTTCGCTGTAAAGATCGTATTAACAGCGCCAGATACAGATATCATTAACGTACCAACCGTACAAGATTTTAGAGCAATCGCAACCTTTGACTAATTATGCCACGAAAAAAGATAGTAAAAGAAAATACCAACTTTGAGAAAGATATGTTCACGGGCGCGGTATTAAATCGTGACCGCAATGCCTATAAACAAATAAAGAAGCGTAAGCATATCCGTAAACAGCGGGAGATTGAAATGCAAGATCTAAAGACACAAGTCTCTCAATTAACTTCATTAGTTGAAACATTAGCTAAAAAAATAGATAAATAATATCATGGCAGATTTTACAAATGTAGAAGTAACTGATACCTTTGATCAGTGGAGAATTAAAACCAATCAGCTTGGTAGCGATTTTATTGCTTTTGAGGCACAGGCCGCTGAGGATATTGCTAACATTGATTTATCCGATCTTGTTACTAAATCCGGTGATGAGACTATAAGTGGTAGTAAGACATTTACTAGTATTTCTACATTTAATGGACAAGTAAATGTACAAGGAAATATCATTTCGGGGTATCTAGACAATGGTGTAGAAACTTACGGCATTGATCTAGGCATTGGTAAAACTAGCAACGCGCAATCATTCATCGATTTTAATGGAACAGGTGGAGATGGTGATCATGCAGCGCGCATTTGGCGAAGAGACAATGGTAATTTTGAAATAATTCAAACCGGAGCGGCACCTTTATTTCTTAGTGCCGGTGATGGAGCCAACATTGAGTTGTATAGTAAAAGTAATTCAGGATCTCCAGGTTATGCTTATTACGATGCAGATAGACATTACTTTAGAAAGGCTAATGGCACAGGTAACAACGTGTTAATAGATAGTGGTAATGTTACTGCCAATGATATTACCACTAATAGTCTTAATATTCCGGGCACAAGTTCAACCAACAAACTTACAATCGCCTCAGGTAAGATGAAATTACGTAGCCTAGATTATACTTGGCCTTCCGGTCGCAGTGGAGGTACATATTTGCGAACAGACGCTAATGGTAATTTAAGTTGGGCAGCAGTTGCTGGTGGTACTGGTGATGTAAATGTAAGCACACTAGTATTTAACGATATTGTTCCTGTTGGTACAATTATGCCTTGGGCAGGTGATTCATTACCAGCAGATGGAAAATGGAAATTCTGTAATGGCGAAGAAGTTTCAAAGATCGCTTACCGTGAGCTTACTACTATATTAGGCGGCAACTCACCAAAATATGGAACTGCATCTAATCCCGCGACGATGATCAAACTGCCAAACCTCGAACAGAAAGTTCCTGTAGGTGCTGGTGGTACATTTAATCTTGGAAAGACTGGTGGTGGTATTTCTTCATCTATCAGTGGAAGCACTGGAGAGACCACACTCACTGCAGCACAATCTGGATTGCCAGCGCATACTCATAATACTCCAGCTGGAATGCTAACAGGCAACTACCAGGGCGGAGCGCAGGGTTATGATGGCGGAGGTTATTATTCGCCTATAGGTAATCCATCACGAACAACCACATCAGCCTCCGCTGATGCCACAGCGGCGCACTCTCACTCTTTATCTGGATCTGTTTCTACTCTACAGCCATATCTCGTCATAAAGTATATCATTAAGGTTCTTCCAGATGATGTTCAGCAGGTTTCAATCGAAGCTGGTAATGGTATTAACGTTAAAGATGCATTGAATGTCGACACAGATACACTTGATTTATTCAGTACAGAAATAGAATTACTAGTAGATACAACTCAATTTAAGTTTAATACCGGAGGTCAACTTCAATTAGTAACTCCAGTCGTATCACAAGCATCTATTACTAATCAGATCAATACTGCGGTCAGTGGATTAGCTACTGAGGCTTATGTGGATTCAGCCTCAAATTTTACTCCATCAACCTATGCTGGTGGGGAGAGCGTTACCCTCCCTAATGGCCTGATTATGAAGTTTGGTGTTGCCACTGGCCCTACGACACAAATTGCAATAACTATTACTTTCGCAGATCCTTTCCCTAACGGAATTATTAGTGCTCAAGCTACTGCAACAAATACAAGTGCTGGAAATGGTGCTACTTATGACTACTGGTATCAGATTGTAAATCAATCCCTTAAAACATCTGTGTCTATTATGCCTCAGGGGGCCTATCAAAACCCACCAGTGCATAATGTTAATTGGATGGTAATCGGATACTAATGGAAAACCCCCTCTTACAATCAGTCCAATTAGCCCTGCACAATGTTTTCGCATTCTGATGCTATTAATTAAAAGCTAAAGCATAAATCCAAATTTAATCTTTATAAATAACTCATATGCCATTTGCAAAAATTATAGTTACGAATAGTACCACACCTGGTGCTCAACCAAATCCACTTGATTTAAGTATTGGAGAGTTAACGCTTAACGCGGCTGATGGTAGATTATTTGCACTTAGTAATGATAATACCGTTGTAAAACTTGCTGATAAGAATTACGAATCAAGAATAACAACACTTGAAAATAATCCAGGTATTTGGGGTTCGATTTCCGGCACTCTTTCGAATCAAATCGATTTAACAAATGCTCTTAATACTAAATTAAATACTAGTGCTCTTTCCAATGCGGTATTTAATACTGAAGGAATAACAGGAGGAGCAAAGATCACACTTAGTCCAAACTATGGAATCGATGCTGATTTTGACATTGTAAGTGGTAATAATCAACTAACCGTAACAACTGTTGACGATATTATTACGCTTCAGCACTCTTCTATTAACCGAACAAATACAAATGACAGCGTTCAGGGCGTGCATGGTGATTCGGTTAATGTTATAACAGAAGTAACATCAAATTCGTTTGGTCACTTAACTGGAGTAAAAACAACTGCATTAACTCTCCCAAGTGTTCAAAGCATTGAAGATCGTTTAGATGCTCTTGAATATGTGCCAATTGATATTACATCATTCGCTGTTTCACCATCTACTACAATATATGAATTTGCGGGTAGCTCAACATATGATTTAGATTTTAGTTGGAGTACAAACACTACACCTAATACAATAACGCTTACATCACCTTTCAGTTCACCGACTCTTACATCGGCAGATACGACATATGATGAACCTGCATTTTCTGTTGTAAATAGTACAGGTGCTGAGGTATCGCATACCTGGACTCTTACTGTTATAGATTCACAAAGCTCTTCTGATAGTTCATCTAAAATAATTCGGTGGGTATATCCATTCTTTTATGGGGTGGATTCAAGCGATCTAAGTAGTGGTACGGGAATTCAAAATCTAACAAAGAGTGTTTCAAGAAAAGGTGATAAGACATTCCTTATGAATCCCGATTGGGAATTCATGTATTTTGCATATCCTGCAACTTATGGCGATCTTTCAATTATTACAGACGCGACTGGATTTCCCCAGATGAGTAGCTTTACAAAGTATACTGCAGATGTTACACCGCCTGTAAGTGGCGCTCCTATATCTTATAATATATATAAATCTAATTCGGTTACTCAAATTAATCAAAATTACCAATTTAAATTCTAATGGCTATTGATATTGCAACAGGTTTTAATTCAAAATCACGAGAATCTTTAGATAAGAGATCGGGGCCGTATGCTTCCTTGGCAGATGCTAAGGCTGCTTTAAATACATATGAAAGATATGTTGGTTTAAAGGTTTTGATTATTTCAAATCCAACACTAGACGCAGGAGACACCGGAAATTATATTGGGGGTGATTTAACAGAATACGTGTTTGATGGTGGTATTACAGATAATGATTTAGTCGAAGTAATTACTCTAAAAAGCGATGTCGATAGTGCATTAGATACAAAGCCTTCAAGCTCAGATTTTGATAATATCGTAAAAATTACACAGGGTGATTATGATCTTATCACACCCGATCCTAATACACTTTACATTATAACCATTTAAAATCATGCCATCAATTTCATTAACAAATCCCACTAATATAACAAGATTAGAATTCACTTCTATTAGTACTGAAAGACTTGGAGGTACAGCAGATGTTTCTGCTTTTGCGAATTTACAAAAATTGGTTATTGGTGATCATAATCTAACAGAAGTAGAAGGTTATGCAAATAATCCTAATATACAAGAATTACGGATAAACGGAAATAAACTATCTACTCCGCTTCCATCTCTTACTGGGATGTCTAGCCTACAAAGATTTTATGCCAATGGTAATCAGATCATAGGTTCATTTCCAGATATAACTGGATTAAGTAACTTAATAGTTATAAATGTCGGCAATAATCAAATGAATGGTACTCTTCCTCCAGATTTGAGTACATTAGGATTAACAAGTTTGGATCGTTTTAACATATTTACAAATAACTTTAGCGGCACTCTTCCAAGTTTTAGTGGTACAACAGTGCAGATTGCTTTATGTGATAATAATAATTTTACCGATTTTACAGGTGGAGTTCCTATCACTTTATATATATTTGAAGCAAGAAATAATAACTTAACACAGACTGCAGTAGATAATATTCTTCAAGCTTTTGTCGATGCTAATAGAACTACTGGTATGAATCAGGCCTCAATAAACTTGAGTGATGGTGGAAATGCAGCTCCATCAGCAGCAGGTCAAGCAAATGTCACTCTTCTCAGAAGCAGAGGATGGACAGTAACAGTAAACCCATAATTTTATGAT
>Ga0213868_10002178_pt1 | contig 18834 bp, 7 predicted proteins | sample PICome_9_FD_160087 | JGI IMG/M metagenome (GOLD analysis project Ga0213868, IMG submission 160087) | Coastal seawater microbial communities near Pivers Island, North Carolina, United States - PICO127 | ecosystem: Environmental > Aquatic > Marine > Coastal | place: USA: North Carolina | collected...
ACCTTCCACCTAATTGGGAGAGATTACACGATGAAGCTTCTGGAAGAGACTTTTATGTAAATCACTTGACGAAGAAGACTCAGTGGGATCATCCCGGTGGTAGCCATTCGGAACAGTTTGGAAGGGACGCTGATTATCAAAGTTCGCAAAGGCAGGAATATCAAAATGGATTCAAAGGTCAGAATATCAAAGACTCATCTGACATGAATGGAATGGTGACTGGATTTGGTTTCATTCCGTCCAGTCGCAGTGATCAAGATTCAATCGTTAGAAGTACTCCATCATCGTTAAACAATCGAAAGCCTACTCGTACTTCATGGGACACGACTCAACTCCCACCAAGTAGTGCGAATGGAAAAGGATCTCCAAAGAATCACATGCCTCTTTCGTATAAATCTGTGTCATTTGCCCGTAATGATGACCTAAGTTCCAAATATTACAAAGGGACAGGTCCATCTTCCCTCAAACAAATTGACTTTAAAGTTGTTCAAGTGTCGAATCTTTTACGCAGTTCTTGCCCTTCATGTGATGTCATTTTCTCTATTTCGAAGAGACGCCATCATTGTCGGTTGTGTGGGGATATATTTTGTGATCAGTGTAGTAATAAGAAGGTTTTGCTACCACTGTCTGGACCTGAATTTGAAAAACCGGTCAGAGTCTGTGATTTATGTCATACCGACGTGGAAAAGGGTAATTACTTTAGTATGCGAAGATATTTGACACCGCTTCAATTGTTTGATCCTGATGATTTGAAGTATACTAATAATTCAGCTAGTAAGGATGGAACGGACGAAGAATCTGAAATTATCACTTACAAAAATGTCGCAGCAGCGCTTACATCCATGTCCCAAGACTTGGATGCTTTGCTACTAGATTCATCTGCATACTCGGAAAAGATGACAATCGGAGCAGATTTGTTAATTCCTGCCATTTCAAGACATTTAAAATCACAAGAAACATCTGATAGAGCCATAAGAGCATTGGCAAATGTGTTGACTTTAGGTAACATTGTCGACGATACATCGTATATTACTGCTTTTTACATGCAAGAGAATGCCATGTCTTATATGAACGATGTCATGAATTTACTCGAATGGTCTGGAAGTAGTATGAAAACAATTGCAGTTCAAGAACAAGCTGCAAAGGTTGTTTTGACACTATCCGATCCAAAAATCATTTCAGGAATTCTGGACATTGAAGAAAGTTCTGGATACAGTTGTAGCTCCATCCTTGATATACCTAGAGCCATCCGTAGCATGCTTGACCACGCAACAAATGCCGATTCTCCAGCTTTGCAGCGTTGGTCTTCTGCGTGTATCAGAAATCTAATCACTGAAGATTATAGAAGAGCATGTGACGCGATATCTGAAGCGATGGTAATGGGTCTAAATGATCTCAAATATGAAACAGTGATTGGTGATATGATTTCATCAGGAGGCATTATGATACTAAGTTCTCTAGTAACATCAGAAGATACCGATACGCGTGAAAATGCGATCAGTGGGTTATCGGCCATCATATTTTCATCTAGAGATCTAGGTACACGCATAGGTGTTTTCAAGGACGCGTATCAAGTAAATTCAATACAACTCCCCTCTGATGCCTCTATTATTGAATCAATCTTTTCTTCGGGAGCATGTGGTTCTGCTCTTGCCCATCTACTTTTATCCGCGGACAATCAAGTGGCACAAATGGGATGCGAATTTGCAAGGACACTTGTATCTCCTCTAATTACTGATCCTTCTGGATCACTAATGATCCGTTATCACAGACTTTTCTTGAGTGACTCCAATAACATCGTTGCAACAACTAGTGATGGATTAAGTGTTTATAGAAGAGCATCACTGGAACTGGGTTCTGCTGATGGTGTTCTTGGCGGTCTTATACATCTCATTCACGATCCCTTATCGCTTAGCCAATCTCGTCCGGTTGAGTTGAAGCTTTTTGCTATGGAAATTTTAGCAGCAATTTGTATTTCTTTGGCTGATTGTGATTACAAGGCAAAATTAGCTGGCGGCCTAGAGGATGAAAAACTTCAAAGCCAAATTTCAAATGCTTTCACTACACTCGAGGAAGAACATATCGGAGAGGCTTTATTATCAGTTTTTTCTCGGAATGGTGTAGGAGCTTTGGATACATCTAGGGATACATCTTCATCACAATTGCAAGAAATGTCCGCTCTTACTATAGCATCGTTGTCTAGCTGCTCCGAAGCATTGGCGTCAAGTCTCATGTCAAGACATATTCTTACTCCTTTGATAACAATAGGTTTAGATGATGGCTTTACAATACATTCTTACCGTGGCGAATGGGCACAACGCAGACTACCAATGCTTGAAGCAACAGCTTCTTTGTTAGCTCAAGGATGGAAGATCATCCAGAAAAATAGTTTACGGGAAGATGCATCGACATATGCCGAAGAAGCTCAGTCGGTTTTAAATTATTTGCTTGAAGCTCTTGATGGAGGTGTCATTCGTATTTTGAACGATGTTCTTAGCAATCCAACTGATTTTGATGGTACTGTAAGCTGCGTTAGTGACATAAGGCTAAAAATTGCCGCTTCCCATATTTGCGCGGCATTGTTTGGAATAGCAATATGCGACAGCAGTCATTTGGGTCTTTCCCGTTTGTTCCAAGAATTAGGTAATGCCCAGAGACTTATACCTCAAATATTGCACCTACTTTCAGTAGTTGGAACTGCTGTCCGAAATGAAAAGTCTTCGACTCATTCCGGGTACGCCCTCCCTTTGTCAAATCTATTGGAATCAGTTCTCATGGCAGCCGGCAGCCTTTGTGGAGCCGAAATATGCAGCTTTAATTCGTTGCACATTTCAGAAGATAATAAGATGATAGCTTCAAAGTATAGTTGCGCTATCAAAGAGAATGATGTATTTTCTGACCAATTCACTGAGATTTGCTTCGCTACAAGCACTATATTGGCGAAAATGCAAAATTTTATTACTGCAGCTCTAGTAGGGGCATTTGGAGAAGGGTCAGTTATGCCAATGCTCCGGCTCTTGTCTGTAATAGCTTTAAATGGAAACTCGGAAGTTGTTCAGCAACTGTGCCGAAGCGGTATAATTTTGCCACTTTGTGACATGATCAAAGGTGCAACTATAGCTGGGGATTACTACACATTTGACGTCATAGTGGATGCAATAGGAATTGTCGGTGGCGAGGCTAGTTCTAATGCGGAACATTTGCATTCATTGCGTGAGTGCGTAAAGCTGCTCTCTAATGTTATTGCGATTACGGAGAATGCCACCGCTACAAATTCTGACATATTACGTGCTCTCAAATACAAATGCATTATGACAATAGAACAATTGAGTAATAATTCCAGTCTCTGGAATACTCTTGTAGCAAATTTTATACCTATTTTTAACGACCACTGGATTCCATCGATCGATAAAAATAATCTTTCCAGTGAAAAGACTGAGTTAGTCCGCGCTGGACTTCAAACTATCGCCAGAGTTGTCACTATTCCATCACATGCAACATTTGTGGCAAATACGGGAGTTGCAACCGTCTTATCGTCTTTTGTTTCTGAAGATAACCAATATTTTTCGAATGTACGCATGGCAGAAGTGGAATCTTTAGCGGTCAGGATATTGTTTGCATTACTCGAGCAATCAACGAAGGAAGGATGTACAGGACAACTAGACCCAGGAATGGTCAATATATACGCATATGACGTCGCCTGTGTTATTCTGTCAAGACACGAATTTGCTAATGCTGAAATTGCTGCCACGTTGACTAGGTTGGGGCTTCAAATGATCCAGCAAATGTTAGTGTCTCTCCGTGCTGTGGAGAGAGAAAACATTCCGTCTTCTCCATCTGTAATCGCATTTGTCGAGAGTACTCTTCGCCATCAGCACTTCGTTAAGAGATTATGCGCAAGTATACTAGCCAAGGATGTTTCACATTCATCCAAATCAGAGAAGGGTTTTACAATCAAGCCATTGTATGGCGAGCCTCTCCTTTTGCTCGATAGTTCAGCTGATACCGAATTATTGATAAATGCTGCTGTTCAGATAATGTTTTATCTGACTTTTTTCTGTTCTCTTTCTAAAGCAAACAATCCTGATACATTGTGGGATATTATCATGCTAAACGACGTTGACGTCGCAGCTGAGCAAGTCTCAAAATGTATGACAGCAATTGCCCTACTCTCGATTTTACTTGATACTATTACGATAGACTCAAGAGCTTCTTCTGACTCGTATTTTGCTTTGGCTCTCCCAATTGTGAAAACTCGGCTGTTTTATTTACTGTCTCTAGAAAGTTATGAATACTCTTCGATAGTTTCCAAACAACCGGACTCTGCTACAGACATTCAAAAAGTACTTGATTCCTACCATGTGCCGCATTTATGCTTGAAGTTCATGGATGATGATACACTCCTAGAAACATCATTTGAGACGATACAAAATTTCTTCACCCATTTTCCTCGACTCTTGGTAGCGTCGATTGTATCTGATGCATCTTCCTTAAAAACTTTGTTAAACATGCTCACTGCAACTCTTGGTGAAAAGAACTTGGTACGAAGCGATAGCATTGCAAAAATGAATGTTTTTGCAGCGGCAGCTCTTTCTTCTGCCGGAGAACTTGGTATTCTAGGCCCATCAGTGAACAAATTGGGTCTAAGGAGCGCTACTATCGCTTCTTTATCTAGTGCTTGCCTTTCGGACAACGAGTACGCAGAAGAACTGAATGAAGAAGGAAATTCCATGCCTGTATTATGTTTGTATGCATTACTGGATGTTGTTTCCTGTCGTGAAACACAATCAAGTGAAAAAATAGTTCAGCTTTTAGATTCAGAAGCCAAAGCTATTTCATCCATTCTTGGAAATAAACTATCATCTCTGACATTGGAGAGATTCGTTCATAAGGCTGCCAATCAAGACATTAGTGAAGATGATACTTTCGATTTGAAGAAATTCCCCGAAATCACGTTACTTTGCGCTCTGACTAGTTCAAAGGAATCATTAATGGAGCTTTGCAATAATGGCGGGTTAGAAGCTCTCAGTTTAGTCGCAGCAGAAGGAGATGTGACGACGATCAATGCTCTTCGAGAGGTGAGTACATGAACTATTTTATCAAACATTTTGTGTGATTAAATCACTTTCTTACGACAGAACTACTTTCTCTAGGTTTGCAAGGAGAATCCCCAGTTAGTTTTAGAAGTTGATGGTCACGAATCAGCTATGCATGTCATTTCTAGTGAGAAATCATGTGCATTTGTCGAAAACGCTTGTCTTCAGTTGTTGCTAGCATTGTGTCAAAAGAAAGACGGATTAAATAAGATATGTGCAAGTGTAGGCTTTGGACCTTGCTTTGATAGCACGGTCAAAATTGTGCATGATATGTCAAAGAGATCGTCTACCAGTGATGATAAAGTGATTTCTGGAAAATCAGACTCAATAGAAAAATTTGTTTCAGCGATACAATTTTTGCTCGTCGTACTGTCGAACGAAGGAAAAAAGCTATCGCTAGTTAACGACTCCGCATTGCTAAAGTCCATGGAATCCATCGCACTAAACTATGCTGTTCCGAGTGTCCAATATTGTGCGATTTTGTATTTAGGAGCTTGTACCCGCATCTCTTATGCTCTAAATCTCTCAGTGCATCAATCAGAATCAGTTTCTCATATCATACTGTCTATAATTAACTCAAGCCCATCCAGACGGAGTAAGGGACAGAGTGAAAAGGCATCTGGCATAACTTCTTTTGGAGACTTTGGCGACATACGGCACTTTAATGAGAATCTGATTCTCGCATCTTGCTTCCAAATTCTACAAATTCAATTCGATCAATCAACTCAAACAAACCAAAAAGAAATCATAAAGTCTTTACAGTCAGCATGGAAACCAATGCTACAATCATTAGTTGTACAAAAGAAATCTGTTTTGCGAAACAGAAATGCAGGTTCCGCTATGAACAATATGATGTTACTCGCCAGCATAGCTTGTACCAACACAAAAACGAAGGAATTGATTATCCAAAATGACTCTTTCATATCCGATTTACTTGATCTTGTCTTAGCGAATCCGTTTGCGGAAAAGATGTCAGTCGAAGACGAAGTTGTTCGAGTTGAAACAATGTTTTGGCGAAGTGCTGTGGCTCATGCACTAAACGCAATCGCATTCCTTACATCGTGTCCTACAAGAGATTGGTCGGCCGTGTTCTCATCTATCTACGGAAAAAGTGTTTCATCCCGTCTGAATGCTGTTCGCCAGCAAGAAAATCCATCATTTGAAGATATCTTGTTCAATGTATCAAATACTTGCGAGGCTTCAGCAGCCAGTGCCGCTTTGAAAATCTTGGATAACATTAAATTATAGATAACGCTGTTTTACTCGTTACTATGTTCATGGTACCTTATTCCTAAAATTGAGAGAAACATGTCGTAGTCCTTCCTTAGGGTTGATATGAAATCTTATTAAAGCTCTTCCTTCCCTTCAACATCTCCATCCATTTGATCCAAAAGATACATAACAATCTTTTCGTGCTCATTGACAACGTCTTGTCCCAGAGAGATAGGTGTAGATGCACCATAGTCGATTTTCTCATCAATAGAAGCCCCGTTTTCAACCAAGAACTGGACAGCATCATAATGACCATGAACCACAGCATAAGCGAGCGGTGTCCAGTCATGTATGTCTCTTTTATTGATGGCTTCATCTACGTCTTCTTCCTCATCAAGAATTATCTCCAAAGCCCTGACATCCCCATTGGAAGCGGCTTGGTGAATATCATATACCCCTTCCTCCTCCTCCTCCTCCTCCTCCTCATCTTCTTCTTTGTCAAAGTCTTCTTCTTCTTCTTCTTCTTCTTCTTCCTCATCCTCGTCCTCAATCTCTTCCTCTCGCAAGATACCTTCTTTTGCTTCCTCCTCTCGCATTATTTCTTCTTCAGTCCTACTTGAGAACTCCTCAATGACATCAGTGTAATAAGCCTTCAACAATTCAGGTGAAACATCTTGTCTTATGTACGAAGGGATTTCTCCCTCTTTGAGCTCTTTATGCCTAGGCTCGAAATGAATGAAAATATTTGCAAAATATTCTCCTTTCAGAGGAAATGGCCTTCCATGTATCAATGAGTGCGATTCATATAATACCATATCACCTGGATCCATGGTAATGTTGACTGCCATACCGTTTCTATCATAAACTTCAAGAGGCCATGGTTCTTCCACATCCTGCGCAACATTGATAATGGCGGAACATACCAGAGGTAGTCGATCAACATGCGGCAATAAAATATTTCCTCTTTTGTACACTCTGATACCATACATGGAGGAACCAACCAAATCAAGTCCGTTGGTCCACTTGGAAACTTCCATCCTAGCAGCATCCCAAACAGCCTTTTTCAATGCATTCCCTCCTCCTCTTAAAGTTTCATCTTCTACATTCACCATAGTTGTAATATTTTCAAATTGGTTCAGAATGGTTTGATGATCTTCTTCCTCTTGTTCATGTTTGTTATCCTCCCAAAATTGAGTGAGCATGTTTCGAAGTTCTTCTGGAGCTCTGATTTTAGTATATCCTGTACTAGTGTAATTGACAACCATGGCAGGCTGCTCCAAATTCCCCAAGACTCGCTCTAACTCTTCATTGTCAGCATACTCAGGATCCGCGTCTTCATCGATCAGTGATTGCTTCCATTTCTGCATGTACTGTTCGTAAAAGCCCTGTTTATCACCCAACGGTTGGATTGGCATATCTTTATATTCTTCAGGAGTTGGATTGTTTTCTGGATCTACATTGTGAGGCAACCATGGATAATTGGTAGAAACTCGCAGACGATGTACTGGAATGGACACGTCTACACCGTATTGTGGCGATGCCTTGCTGGGTTCTTGTTCTGTGGATTCTGAATGACAACTTGTTATCCATAAAATACTGAAACAGAACAAGAATAGAAAGGAACCTGGTGACCTTAAGTTGGATGTCATTATGATTATGATGATTTTAAATCTCTTTTCGTCTCTTTCGCTTTCTTTCAGAGGATTACCTTTGAAATACTATAGTATTATGATGCAATACACTAAGAGTAAGTAATGCTTACAAAAAGTAAGTAGAATCTCTTTGTAGCACAACTGAACCGTTGAGGGGCAGACAACAATATACGGGACTAACTTCTCACAAAATGATCTACAAGACTAAATTACACTTATTTCGAGCTCCTTATTTCATGTGGGATTGAAGTGGATCATTTTGGGCCTCATCACGGTCCAAGAACATGAAACATAATCCATCAGGGATGGACCCGTTTGTAGTAAATACAATCAGTGATGACTATCTTGATTTTATATCCAACGTGAATGGTCTGATAAAATCAACAAGGGATTGATATTTATATGGTGTGTGTGAATAAAAGATGAGCCATGATTTCTCGGAACACCACTACTAGTTACAAACTACTTGGAGTGAAACTTTCAGAGCCAGATAAGATCACACACACATCAAACATCATAAACAGTATCTCTGTAAAAATAACAATAGTTGTTGTAGATATTTCACACTCATAGTGTCTCTCTAGAGAAATAAAGCATTTACTTCTCTCCTCTCCATAACAGTGCCATTGACTCGAATTATAGTTTTCATGCGCGTTGGATTCTCATTGTATTTAATTTTTATATGTCAGATGAAACAAGCATTGGCATTCACTCATCGCTGTTGGGTCCACACTTATACTCGACAGCATAGAATTCAAACACCAAGAATATTGTATCGAAGACATTTATCGGCTGTTCCAGATTATGGCAAAGGGGATCGAGTTCAAGTTGAAATCAATGGTTCTGCAATAGATGGTACGATCCAGGATCGTAATGGAGGTTGGTATTCAGTTCAATTGTCAGATGGAATGCAAACCATCGTGAAACGAAGAAAGTCACAACTACTGACATTTATAGATTCATCTGAAAAGAACCACTCTTTGGAGACATCCGTGACAAGTGAAAGAGAGAACATTGTGTTACATGAAATATCATCCATACAAGATTGTTTCGACCAAACGTTGATATCTCCAACTATTATAGATTTGGATGCCGCAATATCATCCCTCGATTCTGGAAGTGATACCGTGAAAAGCAATAGAATGAAATCTTATATCAATCAATGCAAATACTTTTCTACATTTCAAAAGTGGGTTACATTTACTGATTTACATGTTGCCCCATCTACACTCAATACTTGCCTTGATGTACTATCTACTGTAAATACAATTGCAAAGAAAGAAAAGGCAGGAGTTTTATTTTTAGGAGACTTTTGGCATCATCGAGGTACAGTCAGGGTAGACTGTTTGAATGCTGTTTTAAATGCATTGAGTGAATGGGAGGTTCCCATGATTATGATACCTGGGAATCATGACCAAATCAGCCTTGATGGCGTCGAACATGGATTAACTCCTCTTCAAAATGCATATCGAATTTCAGCAGGTTCCGAAAGTATGAATGGAGTACTTATTTTTTCACACCCGACCAAGTTTATGAATGCGCTATTCGTTCCTCATACTCGAGATATTGGCACTATGCAAGCTATTTTACAATCAAAAGTATCAGCATCGTCATCGGCAGTATTCGTACATGCCGATGTGACTGGAGCGCAAATGAATGATTTGATTGTATCGACTCATGGTGTTGCTCCAGCCTACTTTCCTCCCTTTGTACCTATCTATTCTGGGCATTTTCACAAACCACACGTCGTAGAAAAACCTGAGGCTGCACCCGGAGTATCAATACGTTACGTAGGATCACCGTATGAAACAACCTTACAAGAAGCACATCAGAACAAAGCTTTATTGATTTTAAACTCGAACAATAATTGGAATTGCCACAAAGAAGTTCCACTTGCTATAGGGAGAAAGCATTGGCGTGCACGGACCATTGACGAGTTTTTACAATTGCCAGTCATGTCAAACCATACTGTGAATGATTCCATCACAGGTCCAATGTCTGTTATTTCTGCTGGTGATCGAGTTGTTGTATCAGTAAATCAGCTTGAGCTTGAGTCTGTGCGAGCGTCTGCTAGAACGAATAACTTTGATGCAAAGGTGAAAGAACTGAGATCGGTTGGAGCATCAGTTGAAATCCGTGAAATCAAGCCAACACCGACAGTGCCCGAAAGTAATGATGGTAATGCAGCTTCAGATTGGTTAGTAGAGGATTTGACACCTCGGACTACTTGGTCGACATACTTAAATGACGAAGTCTCTCGAAACACAATTTCGAATGATACGGCGACGAATCTTTTGGAGGTTGGATACAAAATTTTAGATGAATTGAGTGTCAATTCGAGCACCATTAACACACAAAGAAAATCCGCTTCAACATTTTTATCATTGGATGAAATCACATTAGAAGGATTTGGATCATTCAAAGAGTTAACTACATATCCTCTATCCAAGAGAGGACTCGTTTTGCTTAGAGGGTCTAACCGCGATGGTGGCTCTGATTCAAATGGAAGTGGGAAAACAACTCTCGCTATGTCTACGTTATGGGCACTTACGGGTTCAATAGATCCGAGACCCATGGAAGATGGAAAAGTTTCTGATATCGTTCATGATGATGTGCAGGTATGTTTATGTTTGTTTATGTATTTATTTTTTAAAATACTTTTTCAACTCACCTTTTTGAAGACCGCTAGAGTTGTCCTACGAGGGACTATAAACGAGATCCCTTTCCGCATTAGTCGATCCAAAACAAAATCTAAAACGGCGTTGACATTTGTCTTGGATGGAGAAGACCTAACTCGTCAAAGTGCAAAAGAAACTCAAATGATAATAGATGAAAGTCTCGGAGTAAGCTCACAATTACTATCAAGAGCAATATTCCATGGCCAACATAATATTAATGGACTCCTAGAATCAACGGATTCTAAATTTAAAGATGAATTATCTTTAATAGTGCCGTTGACGCTCTGGCAAGAGGCATCAACATATGCACGGAAACTTGGCCGCGACCTTTCGCGTAATGTATCAGAGCTTGACGGCATGATATCAATTAGATCTCGAGATCTAGATGCACTAAAGGATAAGCTTGAAAAGGCTGAGCGTTTGATTTTACAACGAGAATCTGAATTATCGATAAAGCAAATTGAAGTAAAATCTAAGATCGATGCAATCAATGAGCGTATGGACCCTGATGATATATCTCTGAATGATGTACAAAATAAAATGTCCGCGACGACAAAGAAAATCAACATGCTCGAAGCCATTCTGAATGATAGCACGTCAGATCTTCGTGACGAATTGGCTCCTATACACGAAGAGATTCAATCCAATGCAGATTTACTAGAGAAAGAGTCGTTAGCCCTAGAAGATTACAGAAAACAGTTAGATCGAAGCGATATGAGACTCAAAGCTGCAAAGGAATATTTCGACTCTCTGGAGAATAAATGGGGTGTTGATGGTCTTTTGAAGAAAGATATCGCCACATTACAAATTCCAGATATTTGCCCTACTTGTAAGCAGCACACTCATGGAAATTCGCATGCAAACGTACGAATTGAAATTGAAAATGATTTGAATTCAGCAACAGAAAGTGTTGAAACTCTTTCAAAAATCTTTGATCGCGATCTTTCTCTGGTCACTGAGCAGGAAAAGGTAACAGCTTCGATAGATTTTCAACTAGCTGAGTTAAGAAATCAAGCAGATGAGATTGAGAGGTCATGGAGAGATGCTCGGTTCAAATTCGAGCAAGACTTACAAATATTACGAAATGAATACGCTGAGTACTCAAATTCTTTTACAGATGCTGTTAGTCAAATAACTTTCGACGCAGAAGGGGAGCAGATCAAAGTAAAAGCTCAGTCGGAGCTCCAATCATATCTCAAGAATCTTGAAATTGCCACCGACAACAAAAACCTCATCGCTGGTGAAGTATCCGACTTAAAACTATCTCTAACTGAGCTTAAAAACCGAAGAGACTCCACGAAACGTGATGCAGATAGCTTTTCAAGCACGGCAGAAAAATTTGGCGCTCGTGGAATTCAAACGTACATTCTTAAAAATGCAGTTCATGCACTTCAAAGCGCATCCCAGGAATATCTAGACGTACTTAGTGACAGAATGCTCAAACTTGAGCTTGAGCTGGACTCGGGAGATCGTATACTAAGAAATGTGTTTGTTCTTGGCACCGACGGCACATGGACTCAAAGACCTTTGGCTTCTCTAAGCGGCGGCCAGTGGAGACGATGTTCTTTAGCTCTTACTCTCGGGTTCTCAGATCTCATTTCACGGCGCGGAAGGTTGTGCTCGTCTCTTTTGGTTCTAGATGAACCACTTACTCACTTAGATAGTGCCGGTCGTGATTGCGTTGGTAAGCTTCTTCGCAAAATTGTAAAGCAGGACAATAGCATCGAAACTGAAGTTGACTTCCTTGGCAATCTTTCGGTCTCAACTATTTTGGTCATACTCCAAGATTTGGTAGCAGAGGAATTGGCCGAAAGTTTCGATTACGTTGACGAAGTTGTGAAAAGTGGCGGATATAGCAATCTTCTGGTGGACAATTTTATGAAACGCTAATAAGTTTTACAATACTTTAATCCTCCCATTCTCCAGCTCCAATAGCAGGAGTATCATCGATTTCGTCATCTTCATCGTCGTCCTCGCTTACGATGTCATCTTCTTCAACATTTTCCTCATCGTTGCCTATTTGTCCGATTTCTTCCAAATTTTGTTCAACACCTTTAATACCAGGAAGTGTAGCAGTATGTTTTGATGAGATTTCTCCTTCATCCGTTTTGAGTTCAGGAGGGGCTACATAATGTGGTAAACGTCCACGTTGGAAATCGTTAATCATATATATTGCAGCGCTTCTGAGACATGGTTCACCTCCCTTTAAGAGTCGACCACTTTTTCTTGCTATCATTTCTAGAAGATGCGTTGTAGTGGTCCAAGTGCCTTCACCATCTTTGGGGATACCATACTGTGCGGCGACATGCTCTCTCTTGACAGCGGTCAGTATCGGGCCAATAAAATCTTCCGGGGTTTCTAGACGTTCAGCTCTAACGACTCCTTTTAGCACAGAGTCAACTTCGGAGTCACCTGCTGTATTAACGACAACACCAGGACAATCAATAAGGTAAATATTCTTGAATAAAGTAATGTATTGCCAAATCTTGGTTTCGCCGGGTATAGGTGCAGTTTTACAACTCTTCTGTGAAATAAGCGTGTTGATAACACTGCTCTTTCCAACATTTGGGTATCCAATAACTCCGACGCTGATTTGTTTCTTATCAGAATGAAGTTTACCAAATTGACGTAGCAAACTAATCAAAGCTCCTTTTCCAAAGGCATGGGTCATCGAAGCATGAAATCCAATGGTTGGTCTTACTGCAGACAGTTCTCCTATCCATCTCTTGGCTACCCAATTGGGTACAAGATCAATCTTATTCAATACAAAGACCAAATGCTTGTGTGAAGCATTTTTGGTAATATGCCTCTCGATCATGTTGCAACGTGTTCCTGGGACATTTCGTGCGTCAATAACATGAAGAATGACATCAGAACAATCAACGACTTTGTAAAATTCGCCCCAAATACGTTTCGATTGACCCTTAAGGAATAAATCATCTTTCTTGCTATTAATCCAGTCCACCCCTTCACCTTCAGTAGCTTCAATATTGGAATCTTTCCCCCATGGGACAATCCCTTCTCGATTATTCACTTTTTCGTAGGTGGTATTTGATTGCCGAGCAGCTGAGATCAGTGCCGCATATCCCCCTTCATCAGAATCTGGTCGTTTTTCAACAGGAAGAGCTTGACCTCCTGTAACAGGTTGGTAGTTTAGTTGATTAGATGGCTTTTTCTTACCATCGTCAGCAATGTTATCGTCAAACGCTGATTTACGCCCAATCATTAGCTGATCTATATTCACTCTTTTCCTTCTACTCTTCTTTCCAAACACATGCTCAAAAGGTTCATTTGTAAGAAGACCACTTCCACCTGGTGCAGATCCATCTTTACTCAATGCAATAGCAGCATCTTGAAGTAACCCCATGGGTAACTTTTTGCGCTTCAATACAACAGAGTACGGATCGGCAACCTTGGAGGTCATTTCTTCACGGAACTTATCCAACTCAGTTTGTCCGACTACTCGAGTATTTCCAAACCATCTTCTATCTGGTGCGATACGTCCAGTGGCTGTAACATAAAAGATTCAAGATCAGTATTATTCAGTTCATATGTGTCATAGTGATAAACATGTTTCTTCCTCATCAATATAGAAAACTTACACGAAGTAATTTTTGTATCTCCAGCACGGTCACTCATTAAAAATTGTCCACCAACAACTTTTCCCTCTTTATTTCTAATAGCTTTACCGTTATTATACATTTTGAGACGCTTGATAGTATCAGCAGTTCTCATATTGGAATCCCCTTTCTTTGGAGCTGTACGCCCTGGTTTTGACGACGCATTGGACTTTTTCAACATATTTGTTGAGCCCTTAGCGGGCATTTGCTTAGTATACTTCCAACCAGTCTTGGCCATGCTGAGTGTTGGTTTAAGTTGGCCACAGTAGATAAAGAAAAAGTGCGATTTATTCAAAAGAAAAATAACACAGACAGAAAGATGAAAAAACAAAGTTGGATGAATGGATGAAAAAACATTCGGTGGTGGATGGGAATTTGGCTTTTTTCCGCGAAACCGATTCGGTATCATCGTGATCTAAAAGGCTCTTTAGTGAAATCCATCCATGTTTCACTTTCTTTTACATTTCTACTCCGCAACACATCAAAGGCAAAAGTTTACCACCGACAAGCGCACCTTTTGCCTTTCTTTACAATCCCGTGAACTATTAGCTCTCAAAAACTTTGAAAAAAACGACAGTTTGATTCCTACCGCTCTATTTTGACTTCGGGCTATAACAAGTGTTTTTTCAAACCCCGTCATAAACACATTTTGATTCATTCCGAAAGAACAACGGACGATTTGAAAAATCATCGCTTGTTTTCAAATTGCAAATCTATTGTAGTTTACATAAATTTTCTTGCTTCTACCTACTGATTCATTCAATCAAATCATTCCATGTCCGTCAATCAGAGAGAAGATCTCTCATCAAAACCTTTCATCAATGGATTGTACACTTTCAATCCAAATAATGCATCTGCGCCTCAGAACATAATTGCTCCAACCCCACCAGGTACCATACATCAAATTGGACCCAGAGAAGATTACAGGTACGAATACAAATCTCAGTCGTTTACGCCTCGCTTTACAGCTCATCATCCGATGGTAACAAACCAATTCGATCCTCGCCCTGACATGTCTAGATACGTCAGAACTCAACATGGATGGTACCTCCACCCAATATTCCTCCAAAATCCAAGTCAAACATTCATGGAATCGCGTCAGAATATGAGTCAGCCAAATAGTTCCATGTTTCCAGTGCCCCGCGCCGTGAACTCGGTCCAATCAATGTCAATGACACAGTGCACTACAAGTCCACAGAGTACACGTTTGTCTGAATCAAACACCGCAAACCCTTCTCTTGAACTCGATCACGACCCAAATCAGCACCAGCAAAATGGGTCTGGTGTAAATGCTCTTCTATCCGCAATATCCATGATTGCCTCTCCACCAAATGCGAAGGTCGAGATGAAGGGCACGAATCTCGTCATTGGAAATACCAACAATAATTCCAATCTTTCGGAAACAAATCAAAATCATCCTGAAGGTTCAAAATCTCAGATCCATCTTACTTCTAAAGCTCTTAGAGACATTAGTAATCGTGCCCACTCTAGTTCACATGCTGCTCGTATGGAAAAAGCCCTTGGTTTAGCATCTGATACTCACCGCCGTCAACTAATACAATCCACAAAGTCAACCAATCTTTCAAATCCGAAGCGCTTACACGATGATTTTCCAGAGGAAGAGGAAATCAAGAGACAACGACATAGTGATGCTGGTATGGAGCTCTTATGCCAGGCTACCGACATCGCAATTTGTGACCCAAAGAGTAAACACAATAATGAATTGGATCAGTTGACAACAATCAGGAGTTTTTCCGAACCATCACCTGTGGGCTATATCCAAAATAGCCATAAATATGAAATCCAAAATAGTCACTCGGAAGAAATTCAAATCGAAAATGATGCTGCGCAAATGATTCGTCCGGATAGCTCTGGAAGAAAGTTAGGATGTAACTGCCCCAAGTCTCGATGCATCAAGTTGTATTGCGAATGCTTTGCGAACAGTGATTTCTGTTCCACCCTGTGCAAATGCACTAATTGTTGCAATACAACTGAACACAGCGGTAGTGATGGAGTAAGAACAATGGCAATTCAATCTATTTTATCGCGAAATCCTCATTCGTTTCGTAAGGACAAATTTGTACTGGAGCAAAAGTATTCACAGTCCACTGTCGTTACTTGTCGATGCGTTAAGTCCCGCTGCCTGAAGCTATACTGTGACTGTTTCCAAGGCTCTGTCGTATGCAACGAATCATGCTTGTGTGTAAAGTGCTTGAATACAGAGGTTGAAAGTGGAGATTATGGTGAAAGGACCTTGGCGAGAAATATTTGTCTTCTCAAACGAGCCGATGCATTTGAAATGAAGATGAAAACATCAGGAAACGGATGTAAATGTAAGACAAACAGGTAAGAATAACGTGGCATTGTTTTGAAGTGCGAATATTTTGAGAATCTGTCTAATTCATTCGCACATCATACAGATGCATGAAGAAATATTGCGACTGTTTTGCAAATGGAATAAATTGCTCCGAAGAGAATTGCATCTGTCGAGATTGTGAAAATGGTAAAAAACCTGCATCCACCATTACCTTTGCCAATGTGGGGGAGGTTGCTGTGTAGAAAGTATAGTGAACTTGTAGAATAACATCTATTTTAGTAGCTCAAATTTGGATAACCCATGGAATCAATTCTTTGGAATAAGTATAGATATGCATGTTCTTTTGGCGGCTTCTCAGACAAAGCAACCTTTTCATCATTAAAGATGACCCACTTTCCATCTTTTTTCAAGTGGGCAACGTAATGTCCACTTCCAGTATTTTTTCCAATATGACTCACGAGACCAATTAGTTGGTATTTTCCTTCTCCATCTTCTAATGGCTGCTGCGATGACGTAGTTGACCCAATGTCGGCAACAGATTTATTTTGGAGACGGGCGATTGTTCCATCCAAGTCATCGGTGGAAAAGAGCCAATCCGCAGCTCTCTCTGCAGATCCAGAGCATTCACGTAAAGCGACTCGAACTTGATCGGCTGTAAAACAACCAAGATTTTCTACTAGTGAAGCGACCACCATTTCATCAACATCAGAAGCTACGGGCGTAGATTTGTCAGGCAGTGGATCATTGAAGTCTGGATCATTACTATGTTCAAAAATCCAATTCATCGCCGCCTCCACATCACTACCACCAACAGTCACAAGGGCTCTCATACAACCATTCATACTAAAACCCATATCCATCAGTTGCACCAGTGCGCCTTCATCGACTGGCGGTTGACCGGAAGCACTAGCATCAGCCATAACAGCATCTTCCGTATCATCTTTGACAATGTCTTCACCATCTTGTGGACCTAATGTTTTTAGTCCCGCAAGATCAATTTCATCCGGAACATCAATATTCACCTCTAATTTTTGAGGGGTCCAATCAGGGCCGAGCTCATAACGCTGCAACTGCAAAATGAAATATCGAGGAAAGTTCGAAAATCTTGTTTCTTGTATTGCATCAGCAACGCCATTGTTCAAATGAGACCACCTGATATCATTGATTTGATGCTTTTCAGCCCAAGATTCTATGCACGATTGAAGGGTAACAGTTGGTATTTCTTTTTTCCTCTTTTCGTCAGGTTCGGACTCCATAGAATAGGAGTGAGAATGTGGAGGCACTGCCTTTTCCATAGGAATTCTTAAACTCCAGACGGATTCTGGATGCCCCTCCTTATACTTAACTTTATCATCTTGTGTACAAACAAGACGCTCAGTTGTTTTGAAAGCAAAAAGGTTTGAAGTAGTTGGAATACAATCAGATCCAGATGTCTTATTCATAACACGACCTCTGGAAGAGAGTTCGACAGAATCCATTTTCTCAAGTAAGTACTGTAAGAAATGTGCCGCATCTTGCTGCTGTCCAGTGGAAAATTCTACATGTTCTTTTCCAATGATTGCTTTAAACATTCTAGGAGGGAGTCGGTACTTAGGATCCGTCCCTGGTGAAAGATCATCCGTCACCTCAGGCGCAGGTTCAGGTGCAGCAAATGCCCCACTAGTTAGTGCGCAAGACAACTTTGAGACTTGACACAACAAATCATAGGGTGCTTGTGTTGGAGGTATCTTTAGAAGAGAATTATTGGTGATATCTCCATGAGCTTCAGTACCATAGCGAGAGGCAAGTTCGGGGACAGTTCCCGAAAACAGCATTTGCATTACACTGTTAATGTAGCAAGAATTACCAAGATTTTGAATACCTTGAAGTCCTGGACCATTTACGGGGATCAGTGTTGCTCCAGATTCGGTGATGGCATCAAATGCGTAGTTGGCATTGAGTTCGACTTCTAGTTCAGCAGTTGATTTCACTGTCTTTTGCCTTTAATATTCGAATGTGCAAATCAAAAACATTCGTCAGATAAAAAAATAGATTCACATTGAATAGATGAATGCAGTGATCATCAAAACTTACATTCCCGCTACATTGATACCACGTTTTTTCAACAAATCGGCCAAATTTGGTATCTTGACCGGCCCATCCTCATCTTTCGCGTAGGAATAACAATCCGCCGTGTCAATATCCTCTGTGATTGTACCTAGTTTGACGACAAGTGGATATTTTTCTCCAGTTTCCATAAAATGATCCAATGCTCCATTG
>Ga0213868_10002179_pt1 | contig 18829 bp, 21 predicted proteins | sample PICome_9_FD_160087 | JGI IMG/M metagenome (GOLD analysis project Ga0213868, IMG submission 160087) | Coastal seawater microbial communities near Pivers Island, North Carolina, United States - PICO127 | ecosystem: Environmental > Aquatic > Marine > Coastal | place: USA: North Carolina...
TGAGCTTGGAGTTCCAATACCTGGGGCGAACCTAATCCAGTTACCCTTACAGGAGTAGCAGCAACAAGTGCTGTTGGTTCTGTAACCATCGTAGCGAAAGCTAATGTAATTCCATCTTCACAAGTAGGTACTACTGGTGCACCGGTTGCTGGTGTAAATGCTCAAGCTATTGCTTCAATACAAGGTGCTATTGGTACATTGGGTGGAGTTTCAGTTGATGTAGACGGTGAAGCTAATGTTCCTGTTGCAGGTCTTAATGCTACAGGTGGCGTAGGATCCGTAATAGTTCATCATAATGCTTTAATAAACATAACTGGTGTTTCTGCTACAAGTGCAGTAGGAACGGCAACAACAATAGGAAAAGCTAATGTAATACCAACAGGTCAAGAAGCAAGAGGATCTGCTGGATCTATAACGCCTACAGGAAAAGCAAACATAACGCTTACAGGCGTATCTTCAACAAGTGCTCTAGGATCTATATCTATAGCTCTTGGTATGACAGTTCAAATAACAGGACAATCAGCTACTGGATCTGTTGGTAGTCCTTCAATAATTTCAAAAGCAAATGTTGTTCCTACGGGTGTTGAAGCCGTTGGTTCAGTAGGAACTATATTAGTATGGTCTTTAATAGATGATACACAAACTAAAAATTATGCTAATATAAATACTGACCAAAGTTCATCCTTTGCTGAAAATAATGAAACACAAACTCCAAACTGGGAAGAGGTAGCATAAAAAATGGCAACTTATGTAAATGATTTAAGATTAAAAGAAATAGCGACAGGTGATGAGTCAGGTACTTGGGGAACAAGTACAAACACCAATTTAGAGCTTATAGGTGAAGCATTTAGCTTTGGTACCGAAGCAATAACCACCAACGCTGATACACATACAACAACTATAGCTGACGGATCTACTGATCCAGGAAGGTCAATGTACCTTAAATATACAGGTACTCTTGATTCAGCTTGTACTATTACTATTGGTCCTAACACCGTTAGTAAAATGTGGTTTATTGAAAATGGCACATCTGGATCTCAAAATATAATAATTTCTCAAGGTAGTGGAGCTAATATTACTATTCCACCAGGGGATGTAAAAGTAGTTTACTCAGACGGAGCAGGATCTGGAGCAGCAGTCGTTGACGCTTTTGCTAGTCTTAGCGTAGTAGATCTAAAAGTACAAGACGATTTAACCGTAACTGACGATATGACAGTTGGCGGTACTTTAGGAGTAACAGGAGTTTTAACAGCAACATCCTTAGACATCTCAGGCGATATAGACGTAGACGGTACAACTAACTTAGATGTGGTTGATATAGACGGAGCTGTAGATATGGCTTCTACACTTAATGTTTCAGGAGCTATAACAGGCACACTTGGTACAGCAGCTCAACCTAATATTACAAGTCTTGGTACTCTTACAACACTTACAGTAGATGATATAACTATTAATGGTTCTACTATTTCTGATGGTGCAGCTTTAACATTAGATGCTGCTACAGAAATTAATCTTGATTCTGATAGTGGATATATTTATTTAAAAGATGATGGAACTTCTATTGGACTTTTTAAATTAACTTCATCAGATTTCTATATTAAATCTGTTGTTTCAGACAAAGATATAATTTTTCAAGGTAATGACGGTGGTTCAGCAATCACAGCCCTCACCCTTGATATGTCAAATGCAGGTGCAGCTACTTTTAACAGCACAATTAATGGCGTAGGTATTCTTGCTAATGCTACAAACTTTACTGGCGGTATATTAATAAGTAATGATGCAGGTACAGGAACTTTAGATGCTGCTAATTATAATACAGGTCTAGGACATGAAGTTTTTGATGACTTAACAAGTGGTGATAGTAATACTGGTCTTGGTTGGCAAGCACTAACAAAACTGACAACAGGTTTAAGAAATACAGCTATAGGTATGCAATCTATAACAACAAACACCACAGGTAGTAATAATACAGCAGTTGGAAATATATCTCTTACTCTAAACACTACAGGTTCACAAAATACTGCAATAGGAAGAAGTGCCTTAAATGCTAATACAACAGCCGATAATAACACCGCAGTTGGTCATGGTGGATTAGCATCAAATACTACAGGTGCTAGTAATACAGCAATAGGTAAAGATGCTTTAGCTGCTAATACTACTGCTAGTAACAATACTGCTATTGGCTTAGATGCTTTAACCGCAAACACTACTGGTGCAGATAATGTTGCAGTAGGTGCAACTTCACTTGATGCAAATACTACAGGATATAGTAATTCAGCTTTAGGTAGAGATTCTTTAACAGCAAATACAGAAGGACATTCTAATGTTGCTATTGGACAAAATACTATGGCAGCCAATACAACTGGTGATGGAAACACAGCAGTAGGTCAAGCAGCACTAGACGCTAATACAACTGCAAATTACAACACCGCAGTTGGTAAAAGTGCTTTAGGAGCAAACACCACAGGTACTCAAAATGTGGCAGTCGGTTCTTTAGCTTTAGATGCAAGTTCTACAGCAAGTTACAACACAGCACTTGGTTATGAAGCTCTAGGTGCAACTACTACAGGTAATGATAACGTTGCAGTAGGTACTTCAGCTATGACAACTAATACCACAGGTACTAGAAATACTGCTCTAGGTACTTCTGCATTAACAGCTAACACCACAGCTTCAGATAATACCGCAGTTGGTAAATCAGCTTTAGCAGCAAACACTACAGGTGCTAACAACACAGCAGTTGGGAAAGATGCTTTAGTAGCAAACACCACAGGTGCTGAAAATGTTGCCATTGGTTCAGGTGCTTTAGATGCTAATACTACAGGCGGAAATAATACAGCAGTCGGTAGACACGCTTTAGGTTCTAACACCACAGGTGAAATTAACACAGCAGTTGGTTCTTTTGCCATGTATACCAATACAACAGGATATGGAAATACAGGTATTGGTAGAAGTGCTTTATATACTAATAACGGAAACAATAATACTGCCCTCGGACATGAAGCATTAGAATTAAATACTTCAGGCACAGGGCTTGTAGCGATAGGTAGACAAGCATTAGAATCAAACACTACAGGTAATTATAATGTTGCTATTGGTTATGTTGCATTAGATGAAAATACAACAGGTTCAAATAATTTAGCTATAGGTCTTAGTAGTTTAGGTACTAACACTACAGGTTCTAATAATGTTGCTTTAGGGCAAGGAACTTTAACAGCAAACACTACAGCAGATAACAACACCGCAGTTGGTCATGCAGCTTTAACAGCAAACACTACAGGTGCTTCAAATACAGCTCTTGGAATAAGTGCTTTAGCATCTAATACCACGGCTGCAAGTAATACTGCTGTAGGTGATTCAGCTTTGACATCAAATACCACAGGTACTTTAAATGTTGCAGTTGGTGCAAATGCTTTACAACAAAACACCACAGCATCAAATAACTCAGCTTTCGGTGTTAATACTTTAATAGCAAACACCACAGGTGCTAATAATACAGGGTTAGGAAGAGCTGCTTTAGCCACAAATACAACAGGTAACAACAACACAGCAGTTGGATATTTTTCTTTATTAGCAAACACTGGTACTTCTAATACTGCTCTTGGGGTAAACGCTTTAGTAGCAAACACTACAGCTAATAATAATGTAGCTGTTGGTGTTGCTGCATTAACAACAAACACTACAGGTTCTGAACTTACTGCTGTAGGAACTAATGCTTTATTATCTAACACCACAGGAACAAATAATGTTGCAGTAGGTGCTTTTGCTTTAGACGCTAATACAACTGGTACTCATAACGTAGCTATTGGTGCTAATGGTGGTGCTTTAGGAGCTAATACTACAGGTGGTACAAACGTAGCAGTAGGTAATGACGCTTTAAGAGATAACACAACTGCAAGTAATAACACAGCAGTTGGATATGCATCAGCAAGAGGAAATACTACTGGTACAGATAATGTTTCTTTCGGTTCAGCATCTCTAACTGCAAACACCACAGGATTCAGTAATACAGCTATTGGTAGGTTGGCTTTAGATGCTAACACTACAGCTTCAAATAACACAGCAGTAGGTTCAAGTGCTTTAGTAGCAAACACTACAGGTAATGATAACGTAGCAGTTGGTAATTTATGTATGGATGCTTGTACGACTGGTGCTACAAATACAGCAGTAGGTTCAAGTGCTTTAGGAAAAGTCACTACAGGTAATGAAAATGCTGCCTTTGGTCAAGGAGCTGGTCAAAATATTACAACTGCTGGTCAATGTACTTTAATTGGTAGAGATGCAGGAGATGCAACTACTGGTTCAGGAAATACTCTTATTGGTTATAAAGTTGGTTCTTATCAACTTAATTTAACTTCAGGCTATGCTAATGTTATAGTTGGTGCTTATTCCGATACAACATCAGCATCCGCAGTTAATGCAAATGGACTTGGATATAACCTTGATTGTGCGGCAGGGTATACAACTCTTGGACAAGGCACAGATGATATACGAGCAGCTCATGGTAATACAACATGGTCAACTGTTTCTGATGAAAGAGTTAAAAAAGATATTACAGATGCAAAAGCAGGATTATCTTTTATTAATGATTTAAGACCAGTAACTTTTAAATACAAAACTAAAGGAGATTTACCTGAAGAGTTTGATAGTTATGAAGAAGGCTCTACAGAAACCTACAAAAACGAATTTACTAATCATGGTTTTATAGCTCAAGAAGTTAAGGAAGCTGTTGATAATCATCCTGAATTAAAAGATGGTTTTAAAATGTGGGATGTAAGAGAACATTCAGGTCAACAAGAAGTTGGAGAAGCTGCAGTAATACCAGTATTAGTAAAAGCAGTACAAGAACTGTCTACGCAAGTAGATGAATTAAAAGCCGAAATACAAACTTTAAAAGGAGAATAATATGGCACAAACAGTAACAGAATGTCTAGCAGCAGGAACTGATAGCGTAACATTAATTGATGGTGTAAAAGCTGGAAGTTGGAACGTGGAAGGAATGACACAAGCTGAAATAAATGAAATGGTCCAAAGGAACGTAGACCACTTAGAACTTATTTTAGAATATGCACCTGTTGATAGTGATGATGAAACTCCAGATGTAAAAGGAGCAGCAGATAGTAAAAAGACTACTCACGTTGCAGCAGTTGCAACTGGTAAGAAATACATAACTGATAATAGTTAATTTAACCAAACACACCGACAAGTGTGCATAAAACCATAGGAGGATATTATGGCTAATAAAGAAACTGTCAAAAAAGAAGAAAAAGTAGTTGAGGTAGAATACACGCCTGAACAACAAAACTTTCATACTCACATACAGAGTTTGACAAGAAAAATAAACCAACATCAATTTGAGATAGATGAGTTAATGCCAAGTTTAAAAACTTACCAGCAGGCATTAACAGAAAGTATGAAATCTCAATCTGATAATATTAGCGAGGATAACTAAGATGGTAGATTTAATAATGTGGATTACAACAATAGTAACAGTAGCTTCAATAATAGCTGCTTCTACACCTACACCAAAAGATGATGCCTGGATTGGTAAACTCTATAAGTTTGTGGATCTTTTGGCTTTAAATATAGGTAAAGCAAAGGAGAAGTAATATGGGTATTTTATCTAAATTTTGGGACAAAGTTACTGGTACTGAAAAAGTAAAAGTAAGATCCAGAAATAAAAAAGGTCATTATGTTGCTGACGATAAGTCTACGCCTAATGTAAACGAAGCTTATACTACTAAAAGAGTAAAAAGAAAAAGTAAAATTTACGATAGCATAGACTAATGGCTTCTGCACCAGATGCATTTGTTTACAATGCAACACTTGATAGGATCATAGATGGAGACACTTTTGATTGTATTTTAGATCTAGGTTTTGATGTAAAACTACACAAACAAAGAGTACGTTTAAGCGGTATTGACACACCAGAATCTAGAACCAGGGATCTTGCAGAAAAAAAACTTGGTCTAGCTGCAAAGGCTAGACTTGGTGAGTTATGTCACGGTAATTTTAAAGTTAAATCTCTTGGTAAAGGTAAGTATGGTCGTATACTTGGTATTCCTTACACAGAAGACGGTAAAGATATTTGCCAAATGCTAATAGATGAAGGTCATGCAGTTGAGTACCATGGTGGTAAAAAAGCTAAAGTATGGGGTGATTATTAAATAACATGGACTCTGTAGTTCAGTTAATTAATGAAGTTGGTTTTCCAATAGCAGCAGCTATAGGTCTTGGTTTGTTTATCTGGAAGCTTATTAATAAAATTATTGATGGTATGGAAACTAAAGTAGATGTTTTAGATGAAAAGGTATCTGCTCAAATATCTGAAATAGAACAACGATTAGGTCAAAAACTAGATTCACAACACGGTATATTGGTTGCTCTTATAGATAGGGTTAGATCCGTAGACAATGAGATTATTAGACAAGACACGCTTTTGAAGACTATACTAGGTGTACCACAATTGATGCATACCGATAGGTTGGCAAAGGCGGATAGAGATGACCAAAGGAAAGATTAAGAAAAAAAGAGGCAGACCTAGTAAAGCTGATTTAGAATTAAAAGCAAGGGAAGCTGAAAAACAAAAAGTAATTGAATGGGTAGTAGTTATAGGTATTATTCTTGTTTTAGGTATTTTTACTCAAAATGTTAAAGCAGATCAGTTAGTTCATAAATTTAAGTCTCCTAGTTTTAATGGTATGGGTACCAGCTCACACTATCTTACGATTGAAAATCAAGAGTTCTCAAGAAAATTAACCATCAAGGAAGAGATTAAAGCCTTACAGGATGAAATAGAAAGAGAAAAAGAAAACTCTACTCTTGCAAGATTTATGCGTAATCTTGAATCAAGAGTATATGCTGAATTATCAAGACAGCTAGTTAATAATCTTTTTGGTGAAACACCATCAAGTTCTGGAACCATAACATTAGAAGGCAACACAATAGAGTATACTAGCGATGGCGTAACATTAACCCTTAAGATAACGGAAGCAGATGGAACAATTACTGAGATTACGATTCCTATTGGTACTTTTACTTTCTAGTTGTTCTATATTCAACCAGTTTGAGGATACATACGAGCAAAGATTTTCTGCACAAAACGTAGTATCTATTCAAGACTTACAGTCTAAAGATTTAAAAAATGCACCAATACCTGAAGTTAGCCCTGTTGTAGCAGTTTATCCTACAGCCTTTACAGACCAAACAGGACAAAGAAAAAGCAACAGCGAGTTTGCTTTATTTTCTACAGCTATTACCCAACAACCTAACGCTCTACTTATACGAGCCTTAAAACACGCAGGAGATGGCAAGTTTTTTAGAGTTGTAGAAAGAGTTGGCTTAGATAATTTGACTAAAGAACGACAGCTTATAAGGTCAGCAAGAGAACAAACAGCTACAGAAGAAGAAAAGAAAAAAGCTTTAAGACCATTATTATTTGCAGGTATCTTAATAGAAGGAGCTGTTATATCTTATGAAGCCAACCTAGAATCTGGTGGTATAGGAGCCAGGTATCTTGGTATTGGTAATAGCGTGCAATACAGAGAAGATAATATAACTGTTAGTTTGCGTATGGTTTCTGTAGCTACAGGAGAGGTATTGCTGGAGGTTCTAAGCCAAAAAACTATATTTAGTTATGGTAAATCAGAGGATGTATTTAGGTTCATTGAGGCCAATACAGAGCTAGTAGAGATAGAACTAGGTAACGCTAGAAACGAGTCTTCTACCATAGCTCTTATGAAAGCTATTGAAGGCGGTGTTTTAGAAATGGTTAATCTGGGGTATGAAAAAGGTTTTTGGATTTTACAAAACAAAAATGTAGGAGTAGAATTGGGCAATGAAGAATAAATTTATCAGCATACTTGCTGTGTTTTCTTTAGTAGGATTTGCAGCAGATAATGAAATTTACGTAGATCAGTCTGGTACTGGGGCTAATATAGACCTGGAACAATTAGGTATATCTAATATTATAGGTGGTTTAAATTCTACAGCAGGTAGTGTAAATGCTTTTGATTTAGACGGAAATGCCATGACACTAGACATCAATATGATTGGTGCAACTAATAAGTTTCTTGGTGATATATTTGCAGATAATTTTACAGGTTTATATAACTTTACCGGTGGTACAAACTCTTTTACTATTCAAGTAGATCCTACAAATGCTAACAGTTCAGACGGCTCTAATCAAAACGTAGCTGTTACTGGTAGTGGTAATACATTTACTTTAAACCAAGGTACAACTGCAATAGCTGCATCTCTTGATTTAGACTGGATTATTCAAGGATCTAATAACACAGTAACATCTAACATTAATATTGATGGTGCTACCAACTATATGGACATAGATGGTTCTGATAATACAGTTACTTATACAGGTACTGGTGTTAATGCTTCAGCAGGTGGGTATTTCTACTTAGATCATACAGGCGGTTCAAGAACATTTAATATTCAACAACTGAGTACCCAAGATAATGACTGGCTCAAAATTATGTCAATCTCTGGCACTGCTGCTTCTACTGTTTGTGTCGTTCAAAACGACCAAGGTACAAGCACAAGCTGTTGATATTGGAGATATTTCTGAGCTAAACGGTTCAGCCCAAATAGTAAGAGACAAACCTTACGATGCAAATTTAAAGTTTGCTATACAAAGTAATGATGAAGCCATAACTACTAATGGCAGAATGGCTATAACATTTCTTGATGACTCTGTTGTAAAATTAACTGAACACTCACAATTATTAATAGATGAATACATTTATGATCCTGATCCAAGCAAATCTAAAATGGCTATTACCTTTGGTCTTGGGACAGCACGCTTTATTACTGGCAATTTAAACCGTATAGATAAACAAAATATTACGCTTAAAACACCTACAGCTAATATAGCAATAAGAGGTACAGACTTTACAGCTACTGTAGATGAACTTGGACGTAGTCTTATAATACTATTACCAGACGCTTTAGGCTTATCTAGTGGCGAAATATTGGTAACTACAGCTATGGGTACTGTGACTCTTAATAAACCATATCAAGCTACAACTGTTAGTGTTTTTGAATCATCTCCAAGCAAACCTGTAATTCTTGATCTTAGCCTAGATATTATTGATAACATGTTAATTGTTACGCCCCCCAAAGAAGAGAAGATAACCTACGAAGAAGATGTATCTGCTAAACAAGAAAGTATATTAGATTTTAATGAGCTTGATGTTGATTACTTAGATGTAGATTATCTAGGTGAAGATGACCTGGAGTTTACAGAGCTTGATATTAACTTTTTAGATGTAAATTATCTTGAAGATCTGCTTAATGTATTAGATGCATTAGCAATAGCCGAAGAAGAAGATGCCCTTGCTCAAGCAACCAGCACCCAAGTGAGTGGTACTTTATTAGGAAAGGATCCTGATACTCAAATAACCACAATCATTACAGGTAATGTTATTAGCTTACGTAGGCAGGTAAACGAGTCTGTGCAATTAGACCTAGATGGTAGTACATCTTATACTGTAATCTTTATACAAGATGGTATATCAAATGTTATTAAGGTAAACGGAGGAAGTGATAGCGTTATTACTATCACTCAAAGTGATTAATGAAAAGACTATTATTACCTATACTTATATTACTATCACTACCATTAATATTTCAAAGCACCCCTACAGAAATACTTAAGTTAAAGATATTTGATACGTTTGTAACAACACCAGAGCCTAGTGGTAATTTTGTTATTCTTAATATAACTGAAGAAGATGTAGCTAACGAAGGCGGATGGCCATTCCCAAGAAGAACATTAGCACAGATACAAGTTGATCTTATTAATTCAGGTGCTATGGGTGTTGGTTGGGTTATAGGATTTCCCCAAGCAGATCGTATGGGTGGTGATGAAACCTTTGCTCAAACACTTGGATATGCACCATCTGTATTAGCAATGTTTGAAAATGCAAATGGTAAATACCCTAAAACAACTGGAACAGTTATAAAAGGTAATGATGTTGGTGGCATGTTTACACCTGGTGTTATACAAAATATTGATATTTTGCAAAATCAAGCAAACCAAGGAATAGCAAGTGCACCTGTAGATATAGACAACTTGGTACGTAGAATACCATTATTACTAAAAACACCAGATGGTTATGTTTCTTCTTTTGGTACAGAAGTTTTAAAAGTATTAACAGGAGCAAGAACTTACATTATCACTACAAATGATAATGGTATACAAGAGATATCAGTCAGAGGAATACCACCAGTTAAAACAGATAGTCTTGGTCGTAAATGGATAAGCTGGGTAAATACACCACAAACCAACTTAAAAGAAATGAATGTGGCAGGTAAGTTTGTTTTTGTTGGAGTCACTGCCCCAGGAATCATGCCTCAAGTTGCAACTCCATCTGGATTATTAGAACCACACAAAATTCAAGCAGCATTATCTGAATCAATTTTACTAGAAAACTCTCCTTTTATCCCAGATTTTGCTCTTGCGTTGGAGATATTAATTTTTGCAATATTTGTTTCTCTGACATGGCTTGTAATTAATTATCTTGGTATAACCAAAGGCGTAAGTCTAGCTGTAATTTTACTCTTTACTACAAGCCTTACAGGAGCTTATAGCATTCAAAAGGGCTATTTAATAGACTTTTCGTGGACTTTTGTATCACAATTCATTACTGGTGCTATAGCTTTCTACTTAAACTTTAGAAAACAGTTTAAATTGCGTCAACAAATTAAAAAACAATTTGAACATTACTTAGATCCAAGACAAGTTAAAAAACTACAAGACAATCCTGGATCATTAGTTTTAGGTGGAGAACGAAGATATTGCACATTTTTATTTACAGACGTTAGAGGTTTTACTGCAATGTCTGAAAAATTAGAGCCAGAAGAAGTAACTAAAATTATGAACAAGGCACTAACTATCCAAGCTGATGCAGTAAAAGAATATGGAGGTATGGTAGATAAATACATAGGTGACGCAATGATGGCTATATTTAATGCTCCTATAGATTTACCAAACCATGAAACTGCTGCTGTTCTTTGTGCTAAAGAGATACAAGAAAACATTAAAAAAGCAGATATTGATGTTGAAATAGGCGTAGGAGTTAATACTGGTTATGCAGTAATTGGGAACATGGGTAGCAATACTAGGTTTGATTATACTGCTATAGGTGATGCTGTTAATCTTGCAGCAAGACTTGAAAGCTCTACAAAGGAGGTTGGAGAAGATATTGTTATAGGTTATGATACTATCAATGCAAAAGATTTTAGTGATCAAATAATTCTAAAAAAACTTAATAGCATAAAGGTAAAAGGAAAAGAAAAATCTATAAATATTTATACAATCTTATGACAACATCAAATGAAGCAATAAACAAAATAGAAACCCACGAAAAAGAGTGTTCTATCAGATACGCAAATATAGAAAAAAGATTAGAAGATGGCTCTAAGCGTTTTGATAAACTAGAAAACATGATTTGGGCTGTGTATCCATTTATACTGGTATCTTTGGTTTTATCTAGATTTGTATGAGCAAAGTCCTAATAGGGATAATTATTGTTATGACAACAATAACCTATTATTTATATACACAAAACAAAGTTCTTTCAGCTAATAACATTGCTTTAGAAAGTGCTGTAGCCACACAAGAAGAAGCTATTGCTAGTTTACAAAACGATTTTGCACTACAAACATCCAGTTTATTAGACTTACAAAGTCGCAATCAACAAATTCAACAAGAAATGACAAGGTACCTTGACATATTTAAAAGACATAACTTAACTAAATTAGCAGCAGCTAAACCTGGTTTAATAGAGCCTAGGGTAAATAAAGGAACAAAAGATGTATTTGATAGCATTGAAGAAGACAGCCGTAACATTGACAGTCTTGATGATGGCTTGCAGTTGCAGTCTTCTACCAACTAAACAAATAGAAGTTACTGCAAAACCAATGGAAAGAACCATTGTTCAACCTATTATGCCTAGAGAAATAGATCTAAAAGATCCATATTGGTATGTAGTCTCAGATAAAAATTTAGAAGAGTTTTTAGCAAGGGTTGAGAAAGACCAAGGTCAAGTGGTATTCTTAGCTATGTCTGTGCCCGATTACGAGCTTATGGCATATAATATGCAAGAATTAAAAAGGTATATAAATGAGCTTAAAGAAGTTGTTGTCTATTATAAAACAGTTACTACAAAGGAGCAGTAATATGAACATATCACAAGAAGGTTTGTCCCTTATTAAAAAGTTTGAGGGTTGTGAATTAGAAGCATATAAGTGTGCTGCTGGTGTTTGGACAATAGGGTATGGCTCAACTAAAGGCGTTAAAGAAGGCGATACTGTTAGTCAAGAAGAAGCAGACAAATTACTTTTACATGAAATGGAAGAGTACGAAGGGTATATTAATGATATGGTTAATGTTGATTTAGAGCAAAACCAATTTGATGCTATGGTTTCTTGGGTGTTTAATTTAGGACCTGCTAATTTAAAAGCCTCTACTTTATTAAAAGTATTAAATGCTAAAGATTATGAAGGAGTACCAGCACAAATAAAAAGATGGAATAAGGCTGGAGGCAAAGTGTTGCAAGGTTTAATAATAAGAAGAGAAGCGGAATCTTTGTTGTTTGCAGGCAAAGAATGGCATGAGGTTTAACAATGCCATTGCAGAAACTTACATTTAGACCAGGTATCAACAGAGAAGGTACTGCTTATGATAACGAAGGCGGTTGGTTTGATTGTAATTTAGTTCGTTTTCGTAAAGGTAGACCAGAAAAGTTTGGAGGTTGGGAAAAATCAACAACTAATACATATCTAGGTACAGGAAGGGCTTTGCATCCTTGGATTTCTTTAGAGGGTACTAAATTTTTAGGACTAGGTACAACTTGGAAATATTACATAGAAGCAGGTAATGCTTTTAATGATATAACACCTATAAGAGCTACCACATCAGCAGGTGACGTTACATTTTCTGCATCAAATGGTGATGCCACAATTACTGTAGCAGATACGGCTCATGGTGCTGTTAAAAATGATTTTGTAACATTTTCAGGTGCTGCAACTCTTGGCGGTAACATTACAGCCACTGTTTTAAATCAAGAATACCAAATAGCCAATATAGTAAATGCTAATAGTTATACTATTGAAGCTAAAGATACATCTGGTGCTACTGTAACAGCTAATGCTTCTGACACAGGTAATGGCGGATCTTCTGTAGTTGGTACTTATCAACTTAATGTGGGATTAGATGTATATGTTCCAGGAACAGGTTGGGGTTTAAATGGATGGGGACAAGGTGCTTTTGGTAGTACATCTGCACTCAGCGACACAAACCAGCTTAGAATTTGGACGCATGATAACTTTGGTGAAAATTTAATAATAAATCAAAGAAACGCAGGTATATATCAATGGACTGAAAATAGTGGTTTGTCAGCAAGAGCTGTAGAGCTATCTGGTATTTCAGGTGCTAACCTAGTACCTACTAAAGGTTTACAAGTTATCACATCTGAAAAAGACAGGCACTTAATTGTTTTAGGATGTGATCCTATATCTGGTTCTGCTAGAACAGGTGCTATTGATCCTATGCTAATAGCATTTAGTGATCAAGAAAACGCACTAGATTTTGAGCCATTATCAACTAACACGGCAGGGTCTTTAAGATTATCATCTGGTTCTTCTATTATTGGTGGCGTAAAAGCAAGACAAGAAATATTAGTTTGGACTGATACAGCCCTTTACAGTATGCAATTTATTGGACCGCCTTTTACTTTTGGTATTAATTTAATTAATGAAGGTACAGGGTTAATAGGTCCTAAAGCAGCAATAACTACTCCTAGTGGTGTCTACTGGATGAGTTATAACAATTTTTATTCATACAACGGTAGTGTGGCAACTCTACCATGTTCAGTTCATAACTATGTGTTTACAGATATAAATCTTACACAATCTTTTAAAATTAATGCGTTTACCATAAAAGATAAAAGTGAAGTAGGCTGGTTCTATTGTTCGTCTAGCTCAGATGAAATAGATAGATATGTAATGTATAACTATGTTGAAGGTATATGGTTTTATGGACAGTTATCAAGAACAGCATGGCTTGATTCTGGTATTGAAAACTTCCCTAGAGCTGTAATGAACGGATATTTATACCAACAGGAAAAAGGTTTTGATGATGATGGCTCTCCTATGACTAATGTTTACATTGAAAGTTCTGACCTTGATATAGGAGATGGCGAACAATTTAGTTTCTTAAAAAGAATAATTCCTGATTACAAATTTATAGAAGATCAAAATAATGGGCATGTAAATATTGTTTTGAAAACAAGAAACTTCCCAGGTGATTCTTTAACCGTTAACTCAACTAATGCAATAAGCTCTACTACACAACAGGCTTATGTACGCAGTAGATCAAGGCAAATAGCATTACGATTTGAATCAGATGATGATGCTACAGATGATGGTAATCTTGGCATAGGATGGAGGTTAGGAGCTACACGTATAGACATAAAGCCAGATGGTAGAAGATGAGCAAGCTTTTACAAACTCAACTACCACTAGCAGTGGGTCCTGTAGATCCAGAGCTTTTTAATCGTTTAGTTAGAATACTTGAGATTAATCTCGGTGCAATAGATCTTGATAATGTTAGACAAATAAGTGATCCAGAAAAAAATACGCTAAAGTTTAATGATGGTAGCATTATATGGAATACGACAGTTGGTGTCCTTCAAGTTTATACAGGCAACAAGTGGATTGACATAGGTGAAAGAACACTAGAACAAGGTTTTGAAATGACATCTAGTGTTGGTGAGGTTACTATTAATATAGCAGGTAGCACAATAATTACTTTATGAGCAATACAGCAGAAGACCTAATATACCAAACAAAAAACCTTTTACTTACCTATCCTGCTGACTGGTACATACAAAAAGATACATTTGATGCTGTAAAAGAATCTATAGCACCAATAGTTAGTTTTTACGAAGATAGTGGCGTAGAGCCTAGAAAAGATACCAAGTTAGACAAAATTATTGAAGAACCATTAAAAGATGTGTACACAGTGCCATTCTTTTCTGAGAAGTTTTGCGACATACTTTTAGATGAAATGAAGAATTTAGAAGACCATTTTGGCTTTGTACCTAACCCAGAAGAAGATAATTTACGACAAATACCAGAAATAACTTTTCAAGATAATTGCCCGCAAATCTTTCAATCTTTGATGCAAACGATATATACTATAGGCAATCCTATATTTTTGAATATTTGGAATCGCCATGTAGACAGTGGTGCAATACAAATAGCAAACTATAATTTAAGGGATAAAAAACAAGGTGCTTGGCATCATGATGCAAGTGCTGATATTAGTATGGTAGTTCCTTTGAACACTGGAAAGTACAAAGGTGGCGGAACTGAGTTTTTGAAACGTGGTACAGTCGAGCCATTACCTACAGGCCACGCTCTAATTTTTCCGAGTTTTACTCATATGCATAGAGGACTTGCAGTAGAATCAGGAGATAGATACTTATTAGTATTTTGGTTAAAATGTTTACAGGAATAATAGAGCATGAATAGAATAGACAACTCAAATAAAGGCATAGCAGGTTTAGGAAGAGGAGAAGATTCTATGCTTGCCCACGTAGCACCAGGAGAAATGGTAGTCCCACCAGTTATCTCTCCACAAACACAAGAAATAATTAAAAGAGAAATGATGTCTGCTGGACTAGATCCCAATGAATATACTGTGGGTCAGGGTATGTCTATTAACCCTATTACAGGTATGGCAGAGTTTGGCTTCCTTAAGAAGCTAGGTAAAAGTTTAAAGAAAGTAGTTAAAAAGGTAGCCCCGATTGCAGGAGCTTTATTAATTCCTGGAGTTGGTGGTGCATTAGGTGGTGCTCTTAGTAGTGCTGGTGCAGCATTAGGTATACCAACTGGTATTGGATCAAGTTTTCTAGGAGGTAAAGGTATTTTAGATACTGCTGCAGGTATCAGAGGCGGAATAGGAGGCTTGTTTGGCGGAGGAGGTGGTGAACAACCTGCTCAACAAACCATAGAATCAGGCGATACTTTATATAGCATTTCACAAAGCACTGGTGTTCCACTAGATCAAATTATGGCAGCAAATCCTGGAATAGATCCAAAGGCTCTAGTAATAGGTAATACTGTTGCAATACCAGGTGTCAATGCACCAAGCACAAGCGGTGGTTTTAATATTGGTAGGGCAATATTAGGCAAAGGCAATACACCAAGCATTTTTAAAGGCATCGAAGATTCTTTAAAAGGCCCAGATGGTCAATTTGGTGGTGGTGATGGTAGCTTTATGGGTGTTAATCCAGGACTTGCATCACTTGCTGCACTATACGGTAAAGCTGTTAAAGATGACTATAAGCGTAAAGAAGGTGGACTCAAAGATATAAGGCAATCTGTAAGACCAGATCTTATGCCAGCCCCTACATTTACAGGTTTTGATTTAGGCGTTAGAAAGAATGCTGCTATGGGTGGCTTACAAGAACTACGACCTAAATTTGCAATGGGCAGATCAGTAATGGCTAACGAATTAGATATGCGTATGGGTGGTCCTTCAATAGGTCCAGGAACAGGTACAAGTGATGACATACCAGCTATGTTAAGTGATGGTGAGTTTGTAATGACCTCTGCTGCTAACAATGGTTTAGGTGGATTTAAAGTAACAAAGACAGAAACAGGTATAGAACTAATACCAAACGGTGAACCAAACAGACAGAAAGGTGCAAAGAATATGGACAAGCTTATGAAAACCTTTGAGAATTTTAACAAAATAGGACAAGCATAATGCGTTTTAATAGAGGATCTATTATGGCTCCTATAGGTAGCCCTACTAAAATGACGGGTAGAGATCAAATGTCTATTGGTGGTCTTGGTGGTGGTATGGACTTTGATACAAGCCAATTCCTTACAAAATCAGATCTACCTACCTTTGATACAAGCCAATTTCTTACTAAAGGCGATATGCCAACAGCTTTTGATTCATCACAACTAGAACAACAAATAGGTGGATTGCAAAAACAAATAGGCAACATACCTCAGTTTGACGACTCTGCTATCAGAAGAATGATAGAGGACAATCAAAGAAGCATAGGCAACATACCTAGCTTTGATCCGTCTAACTTACAAAGTGGTATTGCTGGATTAACAGACAGATTAGATAACTTAAATATACCAGAGTACAAAGCACCAGACTTGTCCGGCTTTGCAAGAATAGATGACTTGCCTAAATTTAATCCTAAAGATTATAGAGATGACTTTTTATCTATAGCTAGAGAAGGTATTAATATACCTAAATATGAAGCACCTGATTTAAGTGGCTTTGCTAGAAAAGAAGATTTACCAGTTTTTGACAAAGAAGCTTTTGAAAAAGAAATGCTTGGTAAAATGCAAGGAAGCATTAATATACCTAAGTTTGATAGAGACGCTTTAATAAAAGATATAAGAAGTGGCATTGATATACCCAAACCACCATCATTTGATAGAGAAGCATTAAGAGATGAACTGTTTGAAGATATCAGAGGTAGTATTAAAGTTCCTGAAGCACCTATTTTTGATAGAGATGCACTAATTAAAGATATACGTAGTGGCATAGACATTCCAAAACCACCCTCGTTTGATAGAGAAAAGCTTATAGAAGATATAAGAGGTGGTATAAACATACCTCAAGCACCAGACTTATCTGCTTTTGATACTAGGTTTGCAGACATGCAAAAAAGAATTGATGAGTTATCACAAAGACAAGCACCTCAACCTTCAATACCTACAGTAGAACCAATTATGGCTCAACCATTAGTTCCTGGTAGTGGTAATGTACCACCTATGCAAAACAATGGCTTAGTTAGAGATCCATACGGTAATATGGTAGATCCAAATAATCTACCAGACAACATGAAGTTAGAAACAGATCCTAGAGGAACAACTGTTAGATTTGCAGATGATTACGCATTACAGCCTGGAGATCCTGGATATCAAAGTAATGATTCAGATAGATTCTATCGTGATGTTGAAACAATAAGACCAGACTTGCTACCACCCAAGCGTAATGATTTTATGTCAATCGGTGGACCTGGAGGTGGAGTGCCAGATCCTAGATTTGATTCACCTACAACACCAGACACAGGTATGCCTGACCCTAATACTAGAATTGGTAATTATGGTTTAAATGAAGGCGTAGCCTACTTAGGAGGTAGCCCAACTTTTAACGAGCAAGGATCAGTAGAAGCTGGTAATGCACTGCAAGATTTTATAAATAACCAAGATAATACAGTTCAACCTGCTCCTACCGAGCCATCTGCAGTGGCGCCTACGGCTGGAGCAGACCCTACACAAACACAAATGCCTATGGGTGCAATAGATCCCGTGTTATTACAACAAGCTACATCTGAGAAATTAACAGACCCGTTAATTAGATCTCTATACTTTGGTACTCAAGATTCACCAGGTTTCTATCAGCAACTACAACAAGCTGGGTCTAATCTTATTGGTAGTGATGTACCATTACAACAAACAGCAGGTTTATCTCCATTAGAATTACTAGCAAGACAACAAGCTGTTGCTGGTCTTGGTGGGTTTGAACCATTCCTACAACAAAATAGAGATTTAGTAAATCAGGCGATATCACAATCAAGAAGGGCTGAAGAACTACAAGATCCTTATTACACACAAGCTGAAGAAATATACAAAGATACTATGGGTGCTTATGACCCAAGCATGACTCAGCAGTTCTATAATCCTTACGAGGATGCAGTGGTACAACAAACTATTGAAGATGTAATGAAAGCTGGTGACAAGCAAGATATAGCCTCAAGAGCTCGTGAAATTA
>Ga0213868_10002180_pt1 | contig 18828 bp, 19 predicted proteins | sample PICome_9_FD_160087 | JGI IMG/M metagenome (GOLD analysis project Ga0213868, IMG submission 160087) | Coastal seawater microbial communities near Pivers Island, North Carolina, United States - PICO127 | ecosystem: Environmental > Aquatic > Marine > Coastal | place: USA: North Carolina...
CCTAGTTTGTGGTTTGTGGTTTGTTGGATCGTGGAAGTCTTGGAGTTCTCACTTTGTTAACCTGATTTCAACCCTAAGTAGTCATTTATGTCTCATGTCTCATGTCACCTTGTTCACCATTCACCATACATTTTATTTGCTCGATATATGCATCGACTGGATTACTTTGTAACATGTGTTCTACGTCAATTATAAGGCATGAAGTAGTTGTTTTATTTTACAAGTATTTTGTTGAAGATTCAATTTCCAATCAAGCGACAAAGGAGATTTTACTCTTTTTGGAGGAATTGACCAAGAAATTAGGAATGAAGGGAAGAGTTCTTTTGGCAGAGGAAGGAATCAATGGAACGTTGTCATCCCCAACAATGTCAGACATGGAGGTCTTCATTCATGAGATGGAAACGTATCAAATAACTCCGTCAAAAACATTATTTACAAACATGGATTGGAAGCTCTCTTCAATAGATAGTACAGATTCCCAATCTCAACCTTTTCCTGATCTGAAACTATCACTTGTGAAGGAGATTGTGAGTACTGGTGGTGTCATCACCGTCGATGAAATTTCGAAATTTGGAGGAAAGCATTTATCTCCAGAAGAATTTCATCAGTGTTTATTAGATGCATGGTCTGATGAAGTACCGTTGGAAGGTGATGGGCGAAGTGCCAAGCGAAAAGAGGTTGTTGTGATAGATGTTCGAAATACGTTTGAGCATGCTATAGGTCATTTTCAAACGGCTAAACGACGAGCTATGAATCCAAAAATGGTCACTTTCTCTGAATTCGATACCAAGTTTTGTGCGGAACAGTCGGAATATCTAAAGGATAAAAAAGTCTTGATGTAGTAAGTACAAAGCACACGTCCATGTTCTGTATGTCGCTCCTTTCAGTCTCAAATCTCAGCTCATGTTCGATCAATTCAAATCGTTTAGCTGTACAGGTGGAATACGATGTGAAAAGGCGAGTGCGATGCTGCGAAAGCGTGGAGTGGAGGATGTAAATCAATTGTCTGGAGGGATTCATAGGTATTTGGAAAGTTTCCCAGATGGCTTCTTTCGAGGTAAAAATTTTGTGTTTGATCAACGAGTGATTCAAACCGTTGATGGCGAGAAAGGGAACAATGATATAGTGGGAAAATGCACGAATTGTTGTACTGAATACGATGAGTTGAGTGGATCGCGAATATGCACCGTGTGTCGCGATTTAGTGCTGGTTTGTCCTGATTGTGTCAAGTTACTGAGAGAATTTCATTGTGAAAAACATGCTACATGGAAAGATTTTTACTTCACATTTTTGGAAGTGTTTGACAAAAATGAACTTCAGATGCAAAAAGATGGATTGGTAAAAATCAGAGAATCAATTGATGGACATCAAAAAAATACGAGGCGCACTCTCATGAAACAGATTAGAAAAATTGACGAGCGGTTGCATCTTCTCGAACGATGCGAAGTAAAAGTGGACAGAAACGCTCCGCGTAGATGTAGAACTTGCAGAGAATCCAGCCAAACTTGTGATGGTTGCTGTTGGGGCTTTTGGAAGAAGCATGATCAGCAGCCGGTGGAATCATCGCATCATATTCTTCCAATAAGCGTGGGAGATACTGTTGCTCCTGGAGTAGATTGGAACGAGGCTCGATTCGGATTGAAGCCAGACGTTGTTGGTCGTGTTGTAGAAATTAAGTCTTGGAGCTCTGGTGGGCCCAATGATTGTGTGCGAGTCGAGTGGTTAGCCGAAAATATGAAACCAAACATCTATCGATGGGGTCACCGAGATAAAAGTGGGAATATTTGCTACGACTTGGTGAGAATAGAAAATGCTATTAGCAGTCCCGCCAATTTACCTTTATAGCATTAGCCTCTTTTCACGAGCATTGACTTTTAGTCACTCTTTGCGTTATTCTATCTCTCTTTGAAAAACGAGTTCACTCCGTTTATCGAGATGGCGCCCTTTCTCCACGGTAGAGAATCAAAAATGAAAACTTTTCCCATTTTGCAAAAGATATTCATGCCGACTTATTACTCTGCATTTCAATCGGTGGTGAGTGATACCTCTTACCAGGAAAAATCACGACGAAACATCAATGATGAGCGTGACGATGCAATGTATAGTAGCAATCATTTGAGTTGCGACTATGTATATAATCATATTGATGAAATTGGTCGTAGTGAAAAGGAATATCTACAATTTGAAGATGACTATGAATCCAGACTTCGTGAGGAGAATGCAGCTTTGAAGTTTCAGCTTTCTCTGGCTCGGACTGAAATTGAGCATCTTCAAAACTCTAAACAGCAAGGACCTACTCTATTTTGCTCACTTGTCCCCAAGAAATATACTCAAATGAAATCTGATCAGTCTACTTGTGGTGTGGTGTCGGATGCACCTACGATCCGCATGGGATCGTCGAAGAGGTGTAAAGAGACGAAAGTTAGAAAACCCAAATCAAATGTTGGTCGTGCTGTTGATCATACAAACTCTTGCGTTCGTAGCTTCATTTACGGTAAGCGATTCAGCAAGGCGAATGAAGAAGATGGAACCATTCAACGAACAGATAAACGTCAATGGAAGCCTAACAAAAACGGAGTAATGGAGGAAGAAAGAGACGATCTTTTGAATAAACGCTCGTGGGTGAATTTCTCAAAGAATTCCTTTGGGCAGCGCAAGAAAAGTGATGAAGAATTCGTAAGTAAGACACGTGATGTGATCAAAAGAGTTGAAAACTTTCCTATGGCATCGAATTCCAGTAAATCAACTTTGTATTGCGATCACGAGGAGTTTGAAGTCATCAACTCTCATCTTCCAGTTATTTATGAGTCCCTTCAAGAGGTTTTCAATGTTGATGATAAAATCGAAATTTAAAAAACCCATCATCAGTGCTAGATTAAAATGAAATTGATAAGAAGAGAGGGTGTAATCAAATAAGATATATTATGATAGAGTTGTTGTATTTGGTTGCCTAATGTTCAATCTTAAGATGCCTGATCTTCAGGGGCATCTTGAGGCACTCCTGCTTGCTCTGAAACATCATCAGCACCATTTGGTCCGAACTTGCCACGCCCTGGACCTCGCCCGCCACGACCAGGGCCTCCTCGCCCCCGTCCACCACGTCCTCGTCCGCCACGTCCACGGTAATCCTCATCCATAGGATGCGGATACCCTCCTTGCATGTAGGGAGCCCCTGGAAATCCTGGCCCTCGCATTGCATATTGAGGCATGTTTCCTTGATAATGTTGCTGGAGAGGCATACCATATCCATACTGTCCTGGAACGCCAGGGTTCTGTGGGTGACCCATTGGATGAGGGTAAGGTCGATGTTGAACAGCGCCCCTTCCACCAGGTGGTATAGGCATTCCAGAATAATAGCCAGGGTAACCCATAGGAACTCCGTGTGTGGGCACAGCAGTCTGCTGAGCGCCGCTTGGGACAGGACCCTGTCCGTCGTTTCCATCTTCGTCGGCCTTTTCCTCTGTAGGAGCTGGCGTAGTAGAAGTCGATGTTGCAGTATTTTCGTACTCGCTTTCTACTGGCTCGCCTTCTGATGGTGGATATTGTATTCCTTGTGGGTTGTATGGGGGAACACCTGGGTAACGCATAACAGGAGGATAACTGGAATACATCATTGGTGCACCCATGTGCATTCCGTGCTGCATTTGAGGAGGATATTGCATATAATGTTGATATTTCATGTGACTCATAGCAGGATCTTGAGTAGTAGGCTGAACAGGGGCAGCAGTGGCAGGGGGTGTGAATGTAGGAGTAAAGCTTTTAGCGCCGGGATTGAAGGTAAATGACTTTGCGTTGGCATTTAGAGTAGATTTGGGTTTTTCGGTTTGCTTCTCCTCTTTCGATTCTTCTTTGGTATCATCCATCTTATCCTTCGTTTCGGTTTGAGTTTCCTCAGTAGTCTTATTAATTTCTTCTGCGGGCTTTGGTGGTGATTCTTCAATCTTTGGTGTGTCTTCTTTAACTTGGACAGCCTCTTCATCGTGTTTCTTCTCATTCACTCCTTTACTCTGGGATTCCTTCTTAACTGGAGCAGGTTTATCTTTCGTTACACTACCCACAGCTGCAGCCCAACTCTTCTTCTGAGTAGAAGCAGAGGGAGCCGATGACTTTTCTGCTGTGGTAGGAGCTGTAGTTTCGGGAGTAGGAGTTGGAGCATCTCCTTTCTTTGTCTCTTCGTCTTTCACTGTTGACCGTTTTTTCAAAGCCAACTTGGTTCTTTCCTTTTGCTTACCACTACTATCAGTTACAAGAACACCTGAGTATAAATCTTCTTCATCATAGTCCCCTTCAACTGCTTGACCTCTTTCTTCGGCCAGGTGTAAGTTAGTTGTAACAGTGCCTTCAATTTCTCTAGCTAATCGCTCTGCTTCACGTTGTTTGTCCTTATCGACTGTACTCTTATCCAAACTAGTAGTATAAAGATTCTCATCATAGGTTGCCTTGACACCAAATTTCGATTCGTTGGCCTGAAACTGGTCCCATTTGCCAATGTTTCCACGCATATCATCCGTGGCAGCAGCAGCAGCGGTTCCAAACATTCCTTTGCGTCCATGTTTGTCAGCCCCTCCTCCTCCATTCGACACAGGAGATGTCCATGAATTACCAGCCACTACCAAGTCCTTTTCATCCGTTGCTGCTCCGCTTGAGATGTCAGTATCAGTACGGAAAGATTGTGAACTGTGTCCATGGTCCAAACGAAGAGATTTGACGTATACCTGTGCCACCTTTTCACAGGGGATGATCATAGTTCCTCCATTGGACCCTTCAATACCCTTAACATTTCCCTTTGTAACCTTGGCAGCCTTAATGACGTATTTGTTACGATGTTCAGCAGGCAAGTTAGAGAAAGGGGTAAACGTATGCAAGACTCCTTCGACAATAGCTCCGTCAGTAAGGGATACACTGACGTTATGGCCAAGCATAGATAGTTGAAGATGAAGGAATCGCTCACGAAGCATATCTTGCCTGTTAGGAGCAATTCCATTACTTGTTGCGGAGGCACTGGGTTTATTAGAGAGACCAGGAGGGGCGCTGACTTTGCTGAGGGGTTTGGACCATGCGTTCTTACTCATTTTTTGTCAGAGCAGATTGATTTCGAATGGATGATCTTGAGATGAAATAACGTTATGACTCTGAAATTTAACGAGATGCTTCTTGGTGTTAAGAGAAGCTATCAATAATCTGCTTGCTTGTTGGTACAAGTAGAAGAAGAGATATAAAATATTCAATCAATCGTTCGTCGTTCGTCATCTGTCATCTGTCATCTGTCATCATTTTACAACCACACTCCGCGCCGGGGGACAAAAAAAACAAAAACAGGCGCGTAAACAAGAAATTAGACTAAAAAGGTAGGGTTAGGCAATTTTAAAAAAATGATGAAGGACTGAAGGACAAACGTCAAAGAGTAAGTGCAAGTTTCTGTATGGAAATAAATAAATGTTGCATGACTTTTTATAATTCTTCTTCATCTATACCAAATGAATCATCATTGTCATCTTCCTCGGCTAATTCATAGTCATCATCTTCATCGTCTTCAAAGTCTACATCATCGTCATCATCATCAGAATCGTAATTAACATTGTCCTCATCTTCAAAATCATCATCGAAGTCTTCTTCTTCTACTTCAGCTGCGAATTGGTCGGGAATATCATCTTCCATACCAAATGCAGCAAGTTCACGTTCTCTAGCTTCCTCGGCATCTATTTCAGCTTCAAGAAGTCGAAGATATTCTGGATCACTGTCCAGAGCTTGACAATCAGGATCATTCTTGATCTTTTCGATAATGGATTCCATGTTATCGTCAGAAGTAACTTGTATGCCCGCTGAAATGGCCTCGCTTCGTAACTGTTCTTCTTCCCATTGAACAATGGCAGCTTTTCCACGTGTATCAAATTCTTTTTCGGAGATTTCGCCCTTTTGGTATTGTTCAATAAGACGCACCATTTCTAATCCAGCGCTGACACCATATCGTTCTTCATGTTCTGCAGATAATTGGTTGAATCCATTGAACCACAACCACTCAGCAGGCCTCCAGTTTGGCCGCTCACTATCTTTTCCAGTATCAGTGATATCCCCTTGTTCCCAGAACTGTGAAACTTCATTGTAGTCATAGTAACTAGATGTTGAATCCGAATCATCAAATGGACCTTCAGCATGAAGTCGCTCTATAGTTGCAACAGATGGGTCGTTGACTTGGTAGAAGGGGTGGCCCACACCTTCTACAAACGTATCCTCCCATGATTCAGGACCTTCTTCTGGATTGAGGGGCAAAGCAAGATCAGGGAACCATACAAATTCTACACGTCGAAGAAGGCGAACTTTTTCAGGGTGGTAGGCCTCAAAGAAATTTTGAAGCTCGCGTATCCTTTTGACTGTCTTTCCAAGCTCAAATCCAGCCAGAGATGTCGGCCAGGGCTTTCCATCGGGCATGACAAAGTCTTCATAGACAAACAAATCACCTCGGATAAGGTAGTAGGCAAACATCGCACACATTGCCTTTTCAAAGGGAACGTCAATGAATTTCTTAGGGTTCCCCCAATCGAATCCAATTGCATCTAGCTGTTGCTTCCTTTCTGGTAAGTGTTTAACTTCAAGACTACCGTCACGAATTCGGTCGGTGATGCTTCCAAGCTTCATACCAGCAAGATGTTCGAGCCATTTGGAATTATCGACATCTCTGTAATTATCGCCTTTCATTTCAGCTTCCATGCGCTCAATTTCCGCAGCAATTAACTCATCACTATCCTCGCCCATACTTTCCGCTTTTGCTATAGCAGCCGCTGCGGCTGCAGATGCATCTATGTCGAAATTTGCACCTATGGAAGGTTCAGGAACGACGAAGTCGATGTCAATATTGTCCAAATCACCATGGATATCTTTGTAGATGGATAGGGCTTCAACGACATCTTCAAATACAAATTCATCTCCGAAATCGTCATTGAACCAGGGAATATTCTTTTGTATAGTGCCCTTTGTGACACGTTTTCCTTGGCTGCAATTGAGTAGAGCATAATGAAAAGTTAGAGACATGCACATGAATTATATATGTTGATACATATATGGATTAGCCTACGTACCCTAAAGACTCAATCACACCAACCGATATGGCCATTTTGGCAGCTTCCTCCAACGTGGAATTTAAGTTTTTCGGAGGAAGAAACTCTTCTTCTGCCGCTTGTTGTTGTAGAACTGCTTTTTGTTCGGCTTCTTCGTCTTCAAATCCCCATGAAGGTGCATCTTCATCATCACCCATCTGAAACATTGATTCAGAATAACTTGACGAATCATCAGAGTCGTCGTCGACATCTTCAAATAATCCGGGAGGGGCAGGACCAGAGAGAGCTTCATTTTCTGTCTTCTTTTTTCGTCCTCGCTTTTTCCCTTCCGATGCTAGTTCCCATTCAAAACCAAGGTCATCTAAAAGCTGCTTCCTGCTTTCGTTCGACTTGACAAAGGTACCTTGACTACGAATAGCATTGACTCGAGCACCAAGTCTCAAACCCCACAGCTCTTCGTCCCAATCATTATCACCTTCTGGAACAATAAATGGCTGAGGTACTAGAAGATCACCATTCAACTCCTTATACCTGACAAGGGCAAGGTATACAGTATTAAATCGTGCGTCATTTGCGGCAACTTTTCCATCGCATTCAAATCCAAGTTTTTCAAGTTTAACACTGGCCTGGGGATTCGCCTTGAGGAAGGCCTTGGATCGAATACCAGGGATCTTCTTTCCCAGAGGCATACCACGTGTAGGTTCTGGCCATGGATCATAGTTTGGTACAATAAAGTTCGATGGCACATTAAGGTTTCCTTCAACTTTTTTGTATGTTTTAAGCGCGTCATAAATTTGATCGAAGCTAACGTCCATATTTTTATCAGGCGATGGGGCTCGAAGTCTCCACAGAAAGCCCATGTCATCGAGGACTTTACGTCTTTCGTCGTCTCCTTCGACATACCTACCAGTAGATCTAATAGCTGCGACTCTTTGACCGAGTTTCAGACCCCATCCAGATTCTATGAATGTAATGACGTCATTGAGTGAATATGAGATCAGAGACGATGGTTTCGAACTCATCATATCAAAATGTATTATGTCAACTTACCTGGCCATGGTGGCATAGATGGGACAACAAAACGTGAAGGAACCTTAAGGTCTCCGTATGCTGCTTTGTACATTTTGAATGCTGATAATAAAGCGTTCCACTCTTCTTCATCAGCTTTGGAGCTTTTTCTCTTCATCTTCTCTTCATCTGTGGAAGCTTTTACATTCAATGAAGTCCTAAACGATGTGTGCATTGGGATATTAATTTGATTGGGTGATAAAAATGCAATATGTTGGTAGGACGATGGCCGAGACATGGCACGTGATGGGAAGATTCCAAATTGTGAATGTTTATTGTTTGAAGTTGAGAATGCATGTACTGATGTTGTAGCAAAACATGCAGCAGTAAGTATCAAACATAATGACTGAGATTTATATAGCTTGTTTGCAGTTTGTGTTCTGTCTCGACTGGACGATAATGAATTATGAACATGTTTTGACATTGTTTCACTGTGTGACGCCATGATTTCTCTCTTCCCCCCCTTGGATTAGAAAGAGGTATTTAGATGTACAACTTTGGATACAGTGGAGGAAGTTCAAGTAGAAATTCACAGATGAAACCAAAGAATGAATTCACTTTATACTGGAGCGAGCGGAAACGATATATACGAAGCAGTTTCCGGTGGCTTTCCTCCTTCGTTCAATTAGAGTTTGTAGTACGATAAGTTATGTCGTTGGATGGACAGCAGCAAAAGATAGTGTCGGGTAAGGAGATCCTGCTAGTTTATCGGGTCTTTGCTGCATCTTGGCCTCAGAAATTGTTGGAGAGAAAGATTTTCCTTTTATCGGATATATCTATCTCTATCTTAAGTAAGTCGTTGTTTCAGTGTTCAACAAATCCATTTCCTATCTAAAGAATATCTCATTTGTTACTGGTTCATGTTTATATTAGCAATGAAGACAATACAAGCATCTTTAATACTTACTTTGGTTCTTGCAAGTCATGGTGGAAGGCTTGTTACAGCCAGTTCTATGCCTTCGGCTAGTACGACTGCTCCCGCAATACAAAGTGTACCAGGTACTTCATCTGCTGTAGAATCACCTTCAGATAATTCCAATCCAGTTCTTAAGCTAGGTGGATATGTGAAAGACTCTTTTGTTCGTTTCAAGAATGGGACAGTACAATTATATACCAACCATCAGTCATGCAATGAAATCCGATCAAAACAAAGAGCATACCTTTCAAAAATGGCTGCTTCACTACCAGCGGAGGAACAAAAGACAGCAAGCAAATACAAGATAAGCGCTGGTGGGATATCATACGAAGAATTTGTCTTCCTTCAAAAAGGCAAAGAAGACAGGGGCAAGCTAGCAAATATTGTAATGATGATGATGTTTACTCCAAATTTTGTTCCATATGCATTCATGTTCTTTCCGGAAATGCTCCCTTCTCCTTTTTCCATGCCAATGCATAATAAATTGGGAGTTTCTTACTCGAAATGGGATAATATTTCAAGAGAAAGGACTCATGCGGTTGTTCAAGCCATGTTGGATTTGGAAAAATCAGCCAGAATCCCTCCTATGATTTCAAATTTGAATCCATTCAAGGGCGGAACAAAGCGAATGATGGAAAACATGGAAAAATTGGGACATCAAGTTGGTGGGATACTAGTAGCCAATGGAGCAAATGGAAGTGATGGTGCGGAATTGGTCATGGAGGTTTTGAAGGATGAAATTTATAAATCCACAAAGCATACCAAGAGAGAAACATCGTTGAGCTGTCTACCAAAGGCAGTGATAATGGGTCTTGGTAGAGCTCTCGAAGCTCCTTCGTTTAATTCACTCATTCCTACATTTGTGGTACGGGGAAAGGTATTGAACAATCTGAAGCAGATTGAAGTTTCAGATGAATTCTTGGTGGAACAAAATATAGATTTGAAATCTTTGTCCGCTACAATGCTACAAGAGGCATGCCATGCGCGTCTTATCGGAGGTATTGGGCGCTCTGATGAAGAAATGATTACTGGACTCTCAAAGTGGCTTGATCTTGCCGTTAAGCAACCGATGCGAATTTCAAAGCAAGGTAATTTGTACTACAACTCGAACCTTGCTCGGGCTGCGTTACTCGCATACAATGCAGTGGATGCAGCAAGAGATGAAAGAGCCACATCGTATCTTCCCCGACTTTTGTTCCAGGGACAGGCCTTTCATGATGCGAGTAAATATACTTCCACTGTAGAGGATGAAACTGTCCATGCAATTGAGGGAGGAAAGTGGACCAAGCACAAATAATATTGAAAGAATGATGAAGCCTGGTTCGCTAAAAAAATAATGAATTATAATACAATTATAAGTCGAGTATATTGTTTTCTCTAGCTGGAAGGAACCGGTAAGATCATGAAGTCCCAAGCTGCTGCTACTCGGTCTTCTGGAAGACCACTCGCTTTAATGGCTTCTTCTTCTATCCTTGTCATGATCGAAATGCTCTCCACTGATTGATCTCCTTTGTATCTTGAGCTGAAATGATTCAATACCAGTCTCTTGGCATTTATCTGTTTGGCAAACTCACCAGCAATGGTAGGAGTAGAATGACCATGTATTCTTGCATCTCTATTAACCGCAGCTTTGCTAGTATCTTTGTCGATACCGCTTAGGAAAGCATTTGTTGCTTCGTGAATCACAACGTCGGCATCTTGCGCAAGCCCACTTATAGCTCGAGAGTCAGCTGTATCACCACAAATGACGATCTTTCTTCCTTCTCTTGAAGGTTCTACGACATCCTCTTGTTTTATAACAGTGCCATCTGGGAAAGTATATGAACCTCCTACGGGCAAGTCTTTGATCAGACCCATGACCTTCATAGGTACTTTCATCCCTGCTTTGCGTAGTCCTTCTATATTGCGAAGAGCAATAGGTTGAACCAAGTCATTACGAAGGCGTCCTGGTTTGCTTTCTTCCTCGACAACGTATCCAACACAGGGTATCTGTATTATACAAAAAACGTTCAAATGAGAGGTTGCGGAATCAGATAACAAGCAGCTTAAAAAAAGAAATGCTAACTTACTCCATGAGACATCGGTGCTGCATAGACTTTCACATCTCCTGCATCTTCCACCTGCCATATTGGAGCCCCATCGACGCATTGTGGGTGATCATATATTGGATAGATATCACGTCCCCCGTCTATCTCTCCGAATTGGGACGAGGGTTCTAAATTCAATAGAGGAGAACGGCTGATCCAGCTTACAGAATCTTCTCCAGCTAGTCCTTCAGTACCCCATCTATTCAGCATTCTTGGGTTGCCTTGCCTATCTATCTGGTAAAAATATCTTCCATTCCTCAATTTGCCCTGGTTCCACTCAGGTGCCCTGTTCCAATTTCAATATGAGGAAACACATCGAATGCAAAAAACAAAAAATGAGAAGGTGGACTTACATTGGAATATCCATAATCTCATGAACTCTATAGGGTGGTACAATTCTTGATACACTATATCTAATACAAGTTCTTAACCACATCCGAAGACCTTCGGGGCCATAAATTTCGAGAGGTGGACCATTTCTATCTCGATCCTGACCCATAATACACATTAAACCAGGGAGGCCGAACGAATGATCTCCATGTGCGTGAGTGATGAAAATCTTTGAGATTTTGCCAGGTCGGATACTGCCTGTTCTTTGAATTTGAAGCTGAGAAAAGGATGGGAAACAAAATGAGAGATCAGAACGAATAGAAAGAGTCAAATATTTATCCTGTATTTCCTTGATTCAGTCCCGATCTGCGTTGAACGGGAGCAAGATGAGCATCGCCATAGAGCCGAAGCTCTCGGTCTGGTGCCAGCATCGAAGTCTCTTCATCATCAAGAAATAAGTATGTCATCCATGTTGGTTCAGTCCCGATCTGCGTTGAACGGGAGCAAGATGAGCATCGCCATGGAGCCGAAGCTCTCGGTCTGGTGCCAGCATCAAAGTCTCCTCATTACCAAAAATGATCATAATTATGCTTCTCCTGATGTATAAGCTTACCTGAGTAGATTCACCGCAATCGAATATCCATATCCCTCCAGTAACTGGCTCTTTGTTTGACTGTACATCTTCGCCCCGTCGTCTCCATTGCAATCGCAACGCTGTACAACTCACTCCTCGCGTTACACCTGGGACACAACTAGCAGTTCCCACTGTTACAATATCTAAATCGGATGATGTTAATCCTTGCATAATTGGATGGTATTTTTGTCGAATATCGTTATCACCGAGGCCAGTAAATGATTTGTAAAAATTTGGATGCATATGAATTGAAAGCGCATCTTCATCAACATCATCGTGCCCATCAATAGCTAGCTGGAGATCCTTTAAAGGAGGATAACGATTGTAAACTTTTTGAAATATCATATCTTTTGGTGATAAAGGATTGTTCGTGGATGTCTTCGATTCATTCACATGATCAGGAGGAGAATCTAACGGCGGCATCGATCTTGAATTTTTCTTTTTTTGTTTGACGTTTACTGTGTCATTTTCTATCATATCGATGGGTGATCTTGTTTCTTTATCGGTATCTGTATCATTGTACTGATGTATCAGAAAGTCAATAATGTCTGATTTTAGTTTCAATTGGGATATTTTCACATTGGTATCCAATTCTTTAATCTTATTCTTCAACTCTTTCACGGTAAGTTTTTCCAATTGTGATCTATCTAAAATACTGTCTGATGCTTTCGATTCAATATTATGTTTAGAAGAGCTGAATGTAGAAGTGGAAAAGGGACGTTGCGGAACGATAAATGCTGAACAGAAACTGTGTGACAGAGTCCTCGTCGATACCAGGCACAGAAATATCATCAAACCCTTATCCAAAGATATTCCGAAGCATCGCCTATGTTGTGCTATGAAGCGTAACATGCTTTAGGAAAGGTTTGTACTCGCAGAACAGATGCGTTCAGAGTGTCATGTACAAGTAGACTAATTAGTGACAGTAACTTGAATTTTTTGGATGGCTGTGCTGTGATCTGTGATGGTGAATTTGTTGTGACGCCAACCCTAACAAGAGACGGTAACCAGTAAACAGTGAAAACATGACTTCCTCAGCTCTTTTAGGAAACGACGTACCAGAGAGTCTATTTTTTTTTAATAAAACAAAATATATTTAGAACGATAGATTACGGTTATAAAGTCACTAAGATTTCCTTAGTGTATCAGTAGCAATCGAAGTAGCATTTTCATCATCATGGATTATGGCTTATGGCGCTTCACGCTTCAATAATTCATGTGTCCTCCATCACTTCTTACTTCCCTTCAGCAGAAGCGGTTTCAGCCTTTTCCATTTCCAACACTTTTTGAATGTATGGATTTTTGTCTTCTCTTGCAATATTTACAAACCATAACTTATTTCTTGCTTTCAAATGAGTATTCCTCAGTACTTGCTCATCCAACTTTAGAATACCATCTACTTCCTTTTGAACAATTGGATTAGCATCGTAATATATGGAGAAGAATCTACCATCTTTATAATATCTATTACCCTCCCGATCTGCATACTTGGCCTTGAAACGGTGAGGTAATCTACGGATTCCGTGATTTTGAATAGATCGGACAATACCTCCCTGTGCTACTACTTTGTTCGATATATTCTTTACCAAGTTTGTGAGATGAGCAAAGCCTGGCAAGAGTAAAAAGGTACATTATTAGAAGGAAGTAGAGAGAGAGAAAAAGAGATTTGAATGGTTGCAGGAACAGGAAAGATGAACTTCAGTACCAGTAGGCACGTCGATCTCAATTCTGCCTTCTACTATTGTGTCACTTACTTGCTGTATTTCGTGTTGTCACCACACATTCGTCGAAAACCATGTTTGCAATATAAGAGAGTGCCTTGTCTGCTGGTTTTGATTGAAAAAACGAATACTTAGGTTTAGTTTGAACCCCACCAGAGAGTGCTTTGATTCTCTGTGTTCAGTGCGTTACACCGTGCTTGGTGCTTGCACCTCTCGATCGAGGTGTTTGTGACAGGTTTGCGCGAAATGCGGTTCTTTCGGCACCACAAAAAGTAAAACGAAAACCCAAAAACCCCAAAATGATGATACAAAATACTATCTACATTCCATCTTCATCACAGCAGTTCTGAATCAATGTCAAGAATGAAGATTATCCAATAAAATGCATAAAGTATCTCACAGGAGCTATGTAGTTGCTTTAATTTCAATGGCTATGATCACCCTCAACCAATCTTTTCATATGGGTACAACAGTCAAAAGAGCGCAATTATGTAAACATGGGTTCAGTTCTTTCTCGACATCGTCTCTTTGGTCCACGGCAAAAGATATTTGTGTTATTGGAGGTGGTTTAGCTGGCCTGAGTACTACATTCCATCTACTAGAAAAAATTCCTGATGCACGCGTTGCTATTATTGATAAGACGGATGTTGGGAAAGGTGGAGCATCCTCTGTTGCGGGTGGGTAAGTAGCTTCATTCATGAAAAACGTCGAACTTTGATATTGTCAATGAAGAACAAAATAATATTTGCTACTCTTGATTGAGCCTAGCTCATGACGACATTTATTATCACCAAGATCGCTGAGACAATATCGTATTATGAATCATTTATTATTTCCTTGTTTGTTCGACTTGAAATCTCATAAATCTATTTGGTTCATATTATTTACCTCTGTAGGCTCTTACATCCTTTTTCTCCGAAAGGAAAGCTCCTTCATTTAGGACTGGAAGGACTCTCTGCGACCAATAAGTTAGTAAACGCATCTAAAGCGCATAACCCTGATTGTGTGTTACGGGATCAATTGTATCGGATTGCTCTCACTGAGAACAGTGTCGGGCAATTGAAAGAAGCCTCAGCAGCGTATCCAAAGTTAGCAAGCTGGCTAAGTTCCACAGAAATGGAGAAGGCTTGTGGAACACCAGGTATGGGAGGACTTCTTCTACGAAATGGATGCAAAGTTATCCACATGCCCAGCTATCTAGATGGTCTTTGGAAAGCCTGTCTTGAAAGCAATCGAGTTACGTGGTCCCGAGAAAACGTAACTCCTGGAGAATGGAAAGATAGGTTGACTTCTTTTGACACTGTAGTATACGCAGCTGGATCAGGTCTATTTCACGATGGCATTCTTGGCGACGAGTCTGCTTCGTGTCTACCAATAGAACTTGTGCGCGGTCAGTCAATAGAAGTCGAACTCGACAGCACTATGGCTTCTCGTTATCCAAACGAGGCCATCTTATCTGGAAAGTATATGACGCCGCTTCCAAATTCAAACCACGTTCTGATTGGCGCTACTCATGAGTACAAAGCGAAACCTCTTGATCGGTCTGCCGTTGTCGATGAATTGCAGATACGGTCTTTTGAGTTGTCGCCTTTTGTTTGGGAGAATAGTGAAATTGTGAAGATAACTTCGGGATATCGTGTTCAAAGTAAACGCGGAAAGGATGGGCGCATGCCTATTATTGGTAGGTTATCCTGTCCTGAAGTACAAAAAAATATATGGCTCATTACCGGACTGAGCTCCAGAGGGTTAATATATCACGGGATCTTCGGTAGTCTTCTGAGCGATTGTATCTCTCAGAACAATGAAGATAGTATATCACACCTTTTATGGTGGAAATAGTAACTCAATCATCGTGTAAACGCAAGCTCTTTCTTATTTATTATTTGTGCTTTTGTTTGGATAGTCCTCAATTTATGTATTTTTTATAAAAAAATCTACTATTCCTATCATCAGCTAGCTTGCGAGAATGTATATAAATATATATCATATACATATATATTCAGAAGAATTTTTGGAACAAGAACTTCTACTTTTTATTCAAGTTCCTCTTGACCCTTTGCAGCAATGCTGGGCCATTCCTTATAGGTCGGAGTAATGTTCGCTTCTTCTGGTTCTCCTTCCTTTTCAATTGCCTTCTTTGTCAAGATAATGACAATCTTGTCAGTCTTAACTTTGTATGTTGCATTTGTAATCATTCCATATAGTTTACCAAAACTCAAGCATCGTTGCTGAGATGCGACCGATGATTCATCGGTATCTCCTTCAGCATTGCTTTTCAATCCTTGTACGACCAAACAAAAGCTGGAATCATCAAAATTCAAGTCAATAGATACATCATCCTGATGCACACCTGCTAAATCGATGTACAGTTTGACCTTTTTATTTTCATCAAGAAACGCATATTTGGTAATGTTACTTTTGAATGTATCAAATGCCACAGCGCGGTTCTTTTTGTGTTGTTGTAACATTTTCAATGTATCATTTAAATCCAATTCATGTTCCACATCAGTATGGTGAATGCTTTCACTATTAATGCTATCACCATTAGTATTTTCATTTGATGCGCCACTAGAGTTCACGACGAGTTTCGCCAAAAGACGAGGCTCTGCTTTCTTATCCCACGTGGGTCCTTTGGCAGTCTTCGCATGGGCAAAATAGTAGGCATTCTTTCCTTTCGATTCGATGTTATCCTTCAAGGCTGACTTTTCAGAACTCATATTAAACGCAGCTGTTGAGTATGTGCACTGTGACGTTGTAAATATGTATATTCAAATGGAGGAGAGAGAGTTGAAAAGAATTCCACTGTCCACTGGATGGCACATGGCACATGGCACCTCGCGATGAAAACCACCCATTTTTCTCTGAAACCAAGTACTGGAACGAAATTAAAAGAGCAATGACTGTTGACAGTCAAAGTTAGAGTCGAAGTCGACTACACTATCGACTATCGCATGATCCATCTCAACTATCTCAGCATATTTTGATCATGACAGTTGCTTCATTATTCAAGTTATGGAAGAGCACTAACAGCAATTGAATGAAGCCGTTTGAAAGATACAAATGAATTATGATTCAATCAACAATGACATGCGCTCAAATCGATGACCTTATTTCTTCAAATTCATTATGAAATAATAGAAAGACCTTTTGATTTAATATTCGTGGGATCGTGAGGAACATACTTGTTCTGGCTTATTTTAGACATACAATTGATATACATAAAGCATCCACTCGTAGCTCTTAGACGACATGATATTAAACTACCGAGGCGCGTTCCATAAAGACATAAGTTCTCGCACCCGAACAAATAGTTGGTATCACTAATGACAATTCTTTTGTTTCGTTTGGATGACAATCGTGCATTCTTGCTGGGTGATCGGCGTAGCAGACAATGACGCTTTTTGTTGCGGCAGAAACAGTGTTCATCATGATGGAAGATGTTGCAAGTCCAATCATAAAACTCAGCCTGTTTTGACGTGAACACGGTTAGATTAGTTGAAAACTTGAGCATGAGACACCAAGTGTTTCATGATCACTTACCAAAATCTAGCTATAGAGTCCAAATCAGATTCTGCAGTGAACATAATGCTAAATATGCCAGAGCTTAGAGCTGACATAAGTGAAATAACGCTTAATACATAAGCTGATAAATTACTGGACAGAATTGCAGTAAAACCTCGAGATCGAAATAATTCTAACACACTTCTTCCACTCTCAACATAACTAAGACCATAAATTCCTACAAATGTATATGCCCATTGATTGAAATACTCCAGCATGTCACCAAGACAATCCACGATGCATTTGAGAATACAATATAATAATGCTGATCCATTTTCATCATTTTCCTTTGCATGCTGTTGTGCCCAATTTAACAGTACTCGCAATGTGATCATTATTGCGTTAAGCAAAGATCCAAGACAAATGGATCCAAACGATGTTGTGCATGACCGATATAATGATGATGTCACAGTTGTTGAACAACATCCTCGTGGTTTGTCTTTGTTAAAACACCATGTCGCTATGGAACCTGCTACAGTGCTTTGACCAATATTCATCAATACAACACTCGTCCAATAGAGTGAAACAATCAAAAACACTGCAGTCCAGCTAAAAGAGGTCGAATTGATATCATTATAATAACCGTAGGATTTCGAAAAGTCACCAAAGAATCCCAGACCATTCGCAACATATGTCCACCCGATCATCCAATAGAGCCCCAATGTAGAAAGGGCGAGGGATAAAATGTATAACCCCCAGTTGTCAGAGATACCTCTCGATGCAAGACTAAGTATCGAAGCACTGAAAGGTACCCATGCGTCAATCGCTCGGATGTACCAAACATTGTAAAATCCAATGCCGATAGCAAATAGGTAAATCCACCAAGTCTGAAGGGCTATACATAAAATAATCATAAAGAGCATGTTCATCATGACCGATGTTATTAGACAAGTTCTCACAGCAACTTGTGGATACTTTGGAACAACAATTCCCGTAATAAAATATGAGATCGCAAACGAAAAAAATACAGCAGGAACGATAAGATTGACAGCGATGTTGAATATCGGAAATTGATCATTTTGGTATTGGGATAATTCTATCGTCATACCATCGAAAGAGCCCGATCTAACCCCTGCTACGATAATTATACCGATGTGTATAAGAAATAAAATTGCAAAAGCAACATCTCGATAGACAACATGGGATGATGATGGGGGAGAGTTGTCATAAAAGTAGGAAGAATCTGTTGATTTACTGATGACATGTGCTTCAACCCAAGAAACGTTAGGATCATTCAAATCAGATTTCTCGCTCACAACTGCGTGTGTAATTGCGCCGTATTCCTTTAGTTTTTTGCTCGAATACATGGATTCTTTGGTTTGTGACGAGAGTACTTTCGATCTATTGAGATATCAGATTGATTCAAATTCTTGTTCGTTTTTTTGTCATGTCACTGGAACTGCCAAATCGACACGGATGGATTCATACTGTCAAGGGGGCATAGAGGGGCATAAGC
>Ga0213868_10002181_pt1 | contig 18824 bp, 16 predicted proteins | sample PICome_9_FD_160087 | JGI IMG/M metagenome (GOLD analysis project Ga0213868, IMG submission 160087) | Coastal seawater microbial communities near Pivers Island, North Carolina, United States - PICO127 | ecosystem: Environmental > Aquatic > Marine > Coastal | place: USA: North Carolina...
GAATGTTATACTTTATTGATATTTTCATCGCACTCAAGCCTACCCAAAAGGTATTATGAGCATGGATAATATCGGGCTTCCCCATCTTGCTAATATATCTATCTATCAATCGACAAGTAAGCCATGCGTAGATTAATCCTCCAACTGTAGAATTCATATAAGGATTCCACGCCTTTTGTCTCAAGGTTAAAACACCGTCTTCAGTTGACTCTGTAATCTGAAAGTGATTTTCTGATAAGCCCTTAACGGATAAATCTTTTAACGATCTTGGCTCAACAAATACCACATCCGCTCGAATACCCTGTCGATTTAGGGCAACTGCTTGATCCTGAATAAAAATTCCATCTTTAACTTTATTGCTATGAGGATATTCAGCCCCAAGTATCATGACCCTAAAAGACATCGCTATGCATTTAACTCCATTAATAATTCGCTAAAGTTTTTCGTGACGCAGATAACAAGCCCACCAACACCCAGAGCAAAAAAGACAGTTGCACCATAGATAATTCTGCAGGCATCGGAATAATATAACTGTTGCTCACAAACTGCGCTAATATATTTACAATCAACACTGCACTAATCGCGTTACAAATGTTTGCGACTTCAGAGTTGGCAAATGTCGAATCACGACGTGCAATCTCTCGGATTAGCGAAAGATTAATACCTAACCAGGCTGTCAACCCTATCAGACCTCCTTCGGCAGCGACCCCAGCCAGGCCGTTATGCGGACTCATTACATGAACTAGTTCACCAGAAACAATTACTGGCAAAGTGCTAAACGCTCCATAATGACCGAACCCAACACCAAACCATAAATTTTCTAAAAATATACTTAAGGCATGAGTAAATAATATGACGCGCATACCTAAACTACTCGTGTCAGTATCAGAATCAGTCACAGCCAATAACTCAGCAAAAATCGGCGCAATTATTTCTTGATTAAGGCTTAAAATGACGGCGGAAAGTATAAGAAGCCCTAGGATTAATTTTTTGGGGTTAGTCCTTTTCATCAGGACCACACTAGCGGAGCCTTTTCGCCTATTGGATAATGTCAAATAAATAAAAATTGATACTAAAAACATAATCCACTCCTGTCGAACTACCACAGTTAATGCACTAAATCCTGTTAAAAGCATAACAATGACAAGGTATCTTCGGTAGGTTTTACGATAGTGCCCAGAGCCATAACTAGCCAATGCTAATAAAAAAGTTATGGCCATCAGTCGAACATGGATACCATTTGAACCCTCAAGCGGTGGTAGAAAATTATATCGCCCAATGGACCCCCCAGTTTCAAACAACCAAAAACCAGAAGTCACTATAGCGTTCAGTGCCCCAAGAAAAATAAGGTATCGGACCAAACTTATAAACTGAGCGTTAGTATGAATGGAATACGCCGTCATTCGGTATCCTAAAAAAATAACTATAAACCCAATAACACCGAAAATTGTTAGTCTTTCGAAGAGTAGGTGGCCTGACATCCCTAGGCTTTCAATAAAATCCTCTTGCTGATCGAATGAGCTTTGATAGTTGATCAGCCAAGACAATAATGCGGATGCAAAAAAAATAAGAAGCCAACCATCTATATGTGAAAGCTTAACCGCATATTTCCCTTTCATAAGGTACTTTGCTGTCTGAAAAACAACATGGAAAATTATAAAAAAGTACAAAGCACTCAACCCTGCTACCCGGTATACGGAGGATATGAGTAGCGTTGAGAACAAACACCATTTAATGATGGTATAGTCGTGTAGTTTAAACACTCTCAAATACTTCAATAATTTTTTTAGCAATATTTTTACGATTAAAGGTTTCTAAATAGGATGTAACATCAGGATACACAAATGTATTGTTTTTAATGTCACTAACGAAACCACCTAATTCCAAAGCAATTGTTTGGACGTTGACAGATGAAACCGTGCGACCGATACCAGACTCTTTTATAAGTCTTTTAGCGGGACCTTCCTCAGATATACAAAAAATTGGCTTCTGAGCAGCTAAGTACTCATATACTTTTCCAGGCATAGTTCCATTACCCGGTCCCGGTATTAACAGAAGTAGATCAGCATTAACAATATGACTAAGAGCTTGGAAATGAGGCAAAGGTCCTAAATCACTTACCACATCAGTAAGCCCCAACTTCAGCACTAACTCTTGACCTTCAACTCCAAGAATACCAACAAATAATACTCGAAAGCTACGACGCTCTTGTTCCTCTATTTTATCTAACAGTATTGCTAGCGCATTTAAAAAGTCACTGGAACGTCGACTTCCGTAGAAATTACCCACATGTGCGACTGTAAATTTCTTAGAACCCTTCATGTCAGTGCCTGAGAAATCGTCAGGATCATAGCCATTTGGTACATATTTTATCGCTGACTCACATACGTCAGGGTATCTCTGTAGAAAATCTAACTTATACTCACTCGATGTGACCGTGATGTGATCAGCCTTTTTTACAACCATTTTTTCTAGATATCTATCTAATCGTTCAAGAAATTTAATCTTTTTTGGAATCCGAAATGGATTGCTGATCCAAGGATCTCGAAAATCCGCCACCCACTTCTTACCAGTAAGTAACTTTAGTAACAAGCCAACTAGATGCCCACTAGAATCTGGCGACATAGAGAATATAACTGCAGGCCTATATTTTAACACAGCATAAAGGCCTACTAAAACGGCTCCAGGCACCCAAAATATAGCGATGTCAGGAACCATAAAAGAATCCGAAAATCTATGCTCACTAACTCTAGTTTCTCTATCCGAACTTCCTTTTGAGGTCTTCATACGCTTAATAATAGTCAGTACTTTATTTAGCCAAAAAATCATATCAAACTTGGGAACTCTGATTACCACATCAGCATAAAGACTAGCTGACTGGCCATTTTTAGCAGTTTTTTCAGACTCCACCATTGTTAAAACAATCGGCTTCCAGCCATATTCAAAAAAATGTTTAGCTAACCTTGATGGACGGATTACACCTCCCCCAGGCCGCGGAGGAAATGCATTGGATATAAACAAAACTTTTTCCACGCTAAACGTCACTCCAATTGTTGACTAAACCTCTAAACCATAATTCTGTGCACAAAATCGCCCATATCGCGGCGCTATTATCTTGCTCACCATGACGTGAGATCAGCTCTTTAACACCCTGGCTACAAATAAGATCTCCTGAATATTGTTTTCCTGTAAGTAAAATGCTTTCGACATATTTTTTTTGTGAGGAACTGAACCAACTAGCTATTGGTACTGGATACCCTTTTTTGTCCTTACGATCTAATATGGCCTGAGGAGTGATACCCGTAACAGCATGTCTTAATATTCGTTTTGATTGACCTCCACCAACTTTCATCCAATAAGGAATTTTCGTAGATAATTCAACAATCCTATGATCAAGCAAAGGAACTCTTGACTCAATTGAACATGCCATACTAATACGATCCTCATTGTGTAAAAGCCCTCTCAAATAATGCTTAATCGCCTGAGAATTTTGTCGCTCCATTGGCATTAAGTCTGCCATTGATTTACCATTTTCTATTTGATCTTGCCTGAATTGAGCGCCAATATCATCTAATCCTTTTATCCACGGAATACTTGGCTTACGGCTAAATCGGTCAGTGACTCGTCCAAATGAACCACCTTTATAGAGATAAGAAGGAGCCCTCAAGTATTCAGAAATCGGTGGTCGATGACGCCCTGAGAGCATGTTTTTTACAGCAAGAGTAAAATATGGAGGGTAGCCGGAGAAACACTCATCGGCCCCTTGCCCCCCCAAAACAACAGAAATTCCAGCCTCTTTAACCATTTCGCTCACCCGAAACATTGGTAGGATAGAAGCTCCTATTTGAGGCTCATCTAAGTGCCACAGTAGCTTAGGCAATAGCGCCTCTAAATCTGAAGACTGTGGCGTGACTAAATGATGATGTGTTCCAAACTGCTTTGAAACAATATTAATATAATGACTTTCATCCGCTTCTTTTATTTCTGGGTAAGCTGCGGAGAACGTGTGCAGCCCATCTAAATTTTTGGCCATATAAGACACGATACTACTGGAATCAACACCTCCACTAAGATGCGCACCGATCGGCATATCACTGCGCATTTGTAATTTAAAGCTGTCTGCGAGAAGATCTTGGAGTTCGGTCGTAAAACATTCATATGACCTACTAAAGTCAATTTCGAAATTCAAATCCCAGTACTTTTTAATATTAAGCCTATTTGACTTATCGGCAAGTAAATAATGACCTGGCATTAGTTGTTTAACACCCTTGTACCAGGTCGAGTCATCATTAGGACGGCTATATAACAAATACTGATGAATAGCGTCTGAATTTGGTTCTACAGACACCCCAGGATGCTTTAACATCGCTTTTATTTCGGACGCAAAAATAAGTTTCGCTCCATCGAACCAATAAAAGAAAGGCTTAATTCCTAATCTATCGCGGGCCGCAAATAATCGATTTCGCCTTGTATCCCATAAAGCAAAAGAAAACATACCGTTAAACCGAGACAGACATTCGACGCCCCACTGCTGATAAGCCTGAATAATAACCTCTGTATCGGATGAGCTCTTGAAATTGCGTCCCGCTACTCTGAGCTCTTGGGCTATTTCTAAGTAATTATAGATCTCACCATTAAAAACGATAACAATAGACTCATCATCACTGAACATAGGTTGGTGGCCCCCATCAGACAGGTCTATAATCGTTAATCGCCGATGAGCTAAGCCTACGTTAGGTGCGGCATAGGTACCTTTATCATCAGGACCACGATGCGCTATGCTATTTCCCATTTCTTCCAACAGCGTATAGCTTGGAGTCTCGCCATTAAAATTAATTACTCCAGCAATTCCGCACATTAAATACTCCCTTCTTTAGTCAAAATATTTTTGCCTCCCACGAACAAGGTGTTTATATCTTGCTTAGTTATAATACAAATGTTTTTGAGTGAAACTTTTTCAATGGAGTTAAAGTGAATTACATATCCAATCATTGTTATCACATAAACAAAAGTAGATGAAGCCGCTGCGCCTGCAACTCCATATGCTGGCACAAGCCAGACGTTTAGACCTAAATTAGCTAGCGCTGAAAGCGAAAAAGCTATGGCATTGACCGATGGTCGCCCTATACTTGAATAATAGTTAGTAAATCCGAATACAGTTGAGAGTGCTATTAATCCGGGTAACAGTATTAATAACGACGCGTATGAAGAACTAAATTCCAAACCAAACAATAGGTTTATTACAAACTGACCAAATAAGCCAAATATAAGCGCGCAAAAAATTCCTAGAAAAATACCCATCCTAGTAACGAAACAAATTTTTTCGGCTCTTTCATTATTGGATAATGAAGTTAAATAGGGAAAAAGAGCTACACCAATCGCACTCGGAATTAACAGCATTAATTCTCCCAAATTAACGGCTACAGAATAAAGACCTATTGCATTAGCATCTAAAAACCTATTAATCACAAATATATCCAATCGAAAAAGGCTCGTCATTGCTACATTAGCGATGAATGCAACGATTCCATATTTAAAAAGTGTGCCGGTAATATTAGTAAAATTGAAAGAAGCTGAAAGATCAGCTAAAGAGTAAATGGCCTTACCAACTAATAGCACTCGCACAGTGACTTGTGCACCGAGAGCTAAAAGTACCCCATTTACGCCCCAGTTCATAACCAACACGAACCACGTTAACCCTGAAGCATAAAATATATCTGCAAAAATAGAATAGATACTATATTTTGCCACACCTTCATCTTGGCTCTGTAAAATTGAAGTAAAAAGTGTTGCTATCAGCCCCATTCCAATAAGGGCCATCATTACTGATATACGCGAATCCGAGAGGCTATCTAAAGTTAATAATTTAACTAAAAAATAACCGCTAAGATAATTCAAATACAATATGACACCTATAAAAATGCACAGAATCAATGCATGCGAAAGAGCAACGCTCGATGAAATTTTATTGCTTTTGATATGGTATATGTACGATGAACTAAATCCTAAAGACATCAACAAAATTATCAAAGAAATCAGTTGAGTCATTAAGTAGATTTCGCCTTTACCTGCGGGCCCTAAGAGTCTAGCAATCAAGACGCCTGAACCTATCGATATTACGAATCCAGATAATGTTCCCAATATAGAGAATATGCTAGAGCGAAAAATATTCATTTAAACTGCTACCGCCATCATTTCAGCAAGTTTCTTTACTCACGACACACATACAACCTTTTTTGCGTCGCCAGGCTAACCGTACTTGCAGCTAACAATTAATCGTGAGTTAACATTGATGATCAAACAAAGCTAGCGTGTTAAAGGCCCGACAAAATTGAGAGTCCTATTCCTTAAATGTGGTTTATCCCAAATGATCTCTCTAAATTCAGAATGGGCAACCAAAACAACACATAAATCAGCCATCTCAACTGCATAGTCACAAGACACCAAACTAGCTTGAGATTTAAAATTGGGAATCTCCTTCACATTAGCGTCAACAGCCAAACAAGTATATTTTGCTTGGCTCTCTAGCATTTGGAAGATCTGTAAAGCGGGACTTTCTCTTAAATCATCTATATCTGGCTTAAATGTTAGACCAAAACAGGCTACTACGATATCGCCAATTGGCTTATCAGTTTCGTTGGCTATATCTAAGATAGTTGACTTTATTTTATCTACCACCCAAACAGGTTTGTGATCATTGATCAGACGTGCAGTTTTAATTAATCTTGATTGCTCTGGCGCCGCGTCCACAATAAACCATGGGTCAACAGCGATACAATGCCCTCCAACGCCTGCCCCGGGATTAAGCACATTAACTCTTGGATGACGATTTGATAGAGCTATCAGTTCCCAAACATCGATAGCAAGATTGTCACAAATTAGTGAAAGTTCATTAGCAAAAGCAATATTCACATCCCGGAAACTGTTTTCGGTCAATTTGGCGAGTTCCGCAGTTTTAGCATCTGTTAGCAAAAATTCTCCTTTAACAAACTCGCTATAAATTTGAACACTACGTTTCGCACAGACATCAGTCATACCGCCGATAATACGATCATTATCAACTAACTCCCTCATAACATTGCCAGGTAGAACACGCTCTGGACAATAAGCAATATGTACGTTCGGATGTTCATTATTATGCGGGAAATCTAAATTTGGCTGCAGCTCTGACAGCCACTCGCATACCTGAAAAGTTGTTCCAACAGGAGAGGTTGACTCAACTATCACCAGTGAGTCTTTCTTAAGAAATGGAGCTATGCTGCCGCATGCAGATTTAACATACGTTAAATCTGGTTGATGATCGCCATAAAATGGCGTTGGCACACAAATAATATACACATCCGATTCAACAGGAATAGTCGATGCAATAAGATCACCATCAGAAATAGCCAAGGCTACAACATCCTGTAGTCCAGGTTCAATAATATGAACTTGCCCTGCATTTATTGTATCTACTACAGCAATATTAGTATCGACACCGACCACATTAACGCCTTTCGACGCAAACATCGCCGCTGTTGGTAAGCCAATATACCCAAGGCCTAAAATACATACCGTTGACTTACTCATCAATTTACACTCCTTAAGCTAATATATTCAGCTATTCTTTGGCAAGCTTTCCCATCACCATATGGATTGTGCGCAAAACTCATCTGATCATAATAATCCTTATTTGTTAATAGCTGATTTACCTCGTCATAAATGATATTAGGATCTGTGCCGACCAACTTAACAGTACCAGCATCCAATGCTTCGGGCCTCTCAGTAGTCTCTCGCATAACCAAAACAGGCTTTCCAAGAGATGGTGCCTCTTCCTGTATCCCACCAGAATCCGTAAGAATTATGGCTGATCGATCCATCAAATAAACAAAATTAAGGTAATCCTGAGGCTCTATCAGAAAAATATTACTTTGGCTCTTTAGCAGCCTTTTTACTGGCCCCTGAACATTAGGATTGAGGTGCACTGGAAACACGATTTGAATATTCGGGAATTTTTTTGCAATAGACATTAATGCGTTGCAGATATTTTCAAATCCTTCACCAAAATTTTCACGTCGATGTCCAGTTACTAATAGAACTTTTTTAGTATTATCCAAATAAGGAAATGATTTCTTAAATCCTTTTTTTAAAGAGTCTTTATTTTTTATGGTGTCAACAACAGCCAATAAGGCATCAATAACTGTATTCCCGGTAACTAAAATATTATCGGACTTGACTCCTTCCTTTAGCAAATTATCCCGCGATTGCTCAGTAGGCGCGAAGTGAACCTTCGCTAGAGTGCCAGTCAACTTTCGATTAGCCTCCTCAGGCCAAGGGGAATAAAGATCGCCAGTCCTAAGTCCAGCTTCAATATGCATTATGTCAACTTTATGATAATAAGACGCTAAGCTCGCTGTAAACGTAGTTGTTGTATCACCATGAACAAACACCATATCCGGAGAAAACGTGTTGAATACAACAGATATTTTATTTAGTATTTTTGACGTTAATTCTGACAACGTTTGATTTTTCCCCATTACATCCAAGTCAAAATCAGGAACAACGTTAAATAAGTCTAGGACCTGATCAAGCATCGCCCTATGCTGGCCGGTAACGCAAACAGCTACCTCTAAGTCATCCTGGCGCTTAAGAACATTAATGAGATGGCACATCTTAATCGCTTCAGGTCTTGTCCCAAATACGAACAAACATTTTCGCATATTGTTATTCCCACTTCTGATTATGTAATTTGACGATCGATCTTTAAAAGCGCACTAGCTATGAGCGAAAAGTGCGACTCTTTTTAAAACCAAAAATGATATGTATTAGACACACTTGATAGTTGAAACCCAGACTTTGTATAAAACTCACAAGCTGGCACATTATTCAGCTGTGTAACAACCTCAACAGAAAAAACCCCCCTATCAGTAGCCCAATCAGCGACCCTCGAAACGAGATGTGAACCGATCTTTTTACCTCGTGATATTTCAGACACTGCAATCAAACCGATTGTAGCAACGCCATTCCGTGCAGAAACCGTTATCAGTCCACAGATGTGGTCACCGACAGTCGCAATGAAACACTCATCAGCAATTTGACGTGATACAGAATTTATGGCCCATAATTTGAATAATTCTTGAAATTTCTCTCCAGGAATCATTGCATCAAGCTTAAACCGAGAAAAAGAACCGGCCTGAATAGCCAACGATTCAATTTTTTTTGCATCAAAATCTGCTCCCACAGATTTAATAACGATGTCTATTAACTCTCGAGAAGTATTTTCAAGAGAACTAGTATTTCCTTGGAATACTGCTCGACGATCTACTAGCTTTCCATCATTTTTTATAGCATCGGCATTACTCAACTCACACACAGGATCACAGGACCAGTATGCTAGAGTAACTCCAAGCATTTTCAGATCATCTAATATTTTAGATAAATCTGTCCCGGAATGGTAACTACCTTCAATGCGAGCTACATTGAAGCCGAAAAAATCGCTATCCCACGCTAAGATCTTATATGTGAGCATCAGACAACCTATTTGTTTCCCTGCCCAAGCGCTGTTGAATCCATTCTACACTGACACTAGGATGACATTTAGAAAGCGCTAATTTCCGACACTTATTATCCATTAGCTCTTTTTCTTGAGCCGTTAGCTGCAAAATGGTTTCTATCCCAACGGCTAATTGACGAGAGTTCCCAAGCTCAGCTACAAAACCCGTTTGAAGATTTATGACCAAATCAGCAGCTACGCCCATATCAAAACAAACTACTGGAACGCCGCACATAATAGATTCATTAATCATCATGGGTCCCGAATCTTCAATCGAAGGACACAAAAATAAATCTGAAGCTTGGTAAGCTTCAGCGAGATCTTTTTCAGAGTTGAGAAACCCCAAAAATCGAGTCTGATATGGCCACTCAAATTCTATATCTTTATTGCCGGCAATCAAAACCAGTAACTCATCATTTCTAATTATTTTGTTTTTAGCCAGTATGTGAAAGGCCTCATCTAACGCCTTAATACCTTTCCGTTTAAGTTTTAAGCTTTGATTTCCGAAAAACACTACCTTTTTCCCAATAGGAATACCTAGCTTTTCCCTTAATTTTTCTCGACAAGCTACCGATTTAATTGGATGGAAAATATCATCATCAACGCTTAAAAGAAGGAGGTCTATTTGGGATTTTTTATACAAAGACGATATTCTCGCTTGATTGTACAACCAGCTACTAGCGGCTAGAACCTCGATATTGGATCGTTGCATGATGCTTTTTTTATTAAGCATAGTGCTATGCGAAAGATCCTTTTCGTGTGACATTAATAAGGCCGGACAGTCACCACAAGATTTAACATATTTCAAACAGTCCCATGCATAATGGCAGCCTCCAGTCAGAGGCGCCATGTCCATGAGGTATAAAATAATAGGAGCATTATATTGCGCAAACAAATCACCTAGGTCGTCGAAGCTGACGAAACCTGACATAGAGTAGACCATTATTAGATCTGGAATAAATCCATCACCACTAGTTGCATCTGAATCAAATGTCGAAACATGTTGATTCTGGAAATAATAATCATTATTACCAGTGAGCTTATGCCAAATTTTTGAAAAAATAATCTTTGATTTTTTATTTAGCCCTTTTTTACTAGCCTGAACAACCTCATTATCGCCCGTCTGACTTCGGCCCACCAAAAATCGAGAGTCAAATCCAGCCTTACTAAGATAACTATGAAGCCTGTAGGCTGCCTTACCTGCCCCACCAAAATCAACAGCACTTAAATGCATTATTTTATTCAACATCAAGTCGTCTCTAGTCTGATAACGCCTTGGTAAAATCCCCCAATCTACGCTTGGCAAGACTCATCCAGCTAAATTGAGTCGCCATTTTTACCGCTCCAAAGTCTCCTAGTTGTTTCCTCAACTCAGGATTATGGAGTTCAGTGATGACTCTCGCCAAATCACTGACATCGCCTAAAACATATGTAAGTCCATTCCCATCTACTCTCTCTATCGCCGAGAGTGTATTGTTAACAACGATTGGTAATCCGGAAGCAGCGGCATCGAGCATAGACGTTGATTCTTGCGTTGGCCAAATCCCTATATCACATGCCCGATAATAATCTGGTAATTCATGAACTGGTACAAAGGGATGAACAATACAGCCGTCACGCGCTTCAATATCAGCTTTTTGCACTCCATCCCCCAGGAAAATAGCATGGTATGACAAGTCGGTCTTTCTCAATTCAGTAATTGCATCAGCTAACAGTAGAGGGTTTTTGTCGGTAGACATTCTTCCAGTATAAATGCAAACAAGATCATCGCTTTTGAGGCCAAATTTATTTCTCAAACTGTCCCTTTTTTTGATTTCATCAACGCTCGTCATTGGGAAAAATAAATCCGTATCTACACCCAAAGGAATAGTATCAATCTTAGCTTTCTGAACACCAAAAAATTTGCCTGCAATCTCAGAGCAATCAATAGTTGCGCCATAACAAGTTTCTGTCACCAGACTAACAAGTCTACCTGGGATCCATCTGGTTACAGCATTACGCCACATATTTGGATTCCATATTGTATGGGACTCCTTGGTTAGCGGAAACGTCGAGTGAGTAGTGTGATTACCAGTAAAGAGTTTAAAATTAAACTTACGCTTCGCAAGTGCCGCTTGAAGTGGTAACCAACCTATACACCCAAGCGTATAAACAATATCTGGCTCAATATTTTGTAATTTTTCCTCCAGACCAATCATAGACATGTAGCCTAGCATCTTTCTTTGATTCAAGCGGTGTAATTGGAAGCCATCAATCGTCTCAATTGTACCTACCGTTAAGTCAACGCTTTCCATAAAATTGGAGTAAGATTGTTTGAAATCTTTAATTTGGTAATATGGTGACAAATTTAATGCTAGAACATGCACCTCGACACCCAATTTAGCCATTGATTTAGGCAGCATGTTGGATATATAACCCATATTTTTAGCAAAAGCTTCCGATATAATTACAATTTTCATTTGTCGTAAATACCTTTCTTAAATTTTCGAAACAGCTTTAGGTACCAGGTCTTTTCATATGATGGAAATTCACTATTTTGCCGAGGGCGTAAATCTAAAATATTTTCTAAATCTGTTTGTGAAATTCCAAGCTTTTTAGCAATATATTCTTTATCTTGCCTCACAATATCGTCTGGACATATTTTAGATTCAAGTTCGCGAAGCGCCGTATCTCGCTCCATTTGTCCGGACATAATTAAAGTAGATAGATGCATGGTTCTTTTATCAAAGCCATGCCGTCTAGGGAGAATATAAGACTGAAAAAATCTTGTATAAATAGATTCATGATGCTTTCCGGTATATGGCTGCCAGTTGAGCTTTTCTTTCATAAGCTCAACTGCGTTTTGTTTATTAAAGTCAACATAATTTAAAATATACATTGTTTCAATTTTCTTGATGTAGCGGCAGTAAAAATGCTTTATCAGAGACATTTTTGGAAAATTTTTGGCAATCTTTATAGTGCCGAAAGTTTTATGTATATGACTAATATATTTCCAGTCGAAGCAACTCGCACCCATTGGTGTACCGACTATACCTTCGGTTGCGAGATTAACACCAGTAATTACAAAGCGTACCCCTACTTCTAACGCCTTCTGGTTCATTAATGAAATGATTGCATGATCTGTCGGAAATTCGGAGTCTGGCGTAGCCGCTCTCAGAAACGCGAGTTGCATATCCTTAAAAGAATCCCAATCGAGAACATGCGTATAGAGATCAACACCTAATCCTTTCATGCATTTTTCAATATTTGAGACTGCTAACTCAGTATTCCAGCCATTATCTAGATGAACAGCTAAAGGCCTGAGACCAAGCTGTTTGCACAAATAAGCAACATATGTGCTATCCACTCCACCGCTAACTCCAATAATACAATCGTAGTCCTTGCCTTGCCCTTCTTTTTTAATCAGAGCAATTTTATCTGCTAACTCCTTATCTCTGCTTATCGATAGCGGCGCTTTATTAGCCATTAACAGTTCGTAATTTTTACAACAACTACAAATCCCGGCACTATCGAACTCGATACCGATATCAGAAGTATCCATAACACACCTCGTGCACCTCTGAAATGGACGCCCATTATTATAAAAAGCTGTATTAACCATTTATGGCTCCAAACATGAATAAAAGAAATAGCTTACATATCTCTCGACAACTAAAGTGGCAAAATGAATATTAATCTCGTTTACGGGTATTAGACTGCGCTAACAAATTTAGATATTTCCCGTAGTCCGTCTTACAAAGCTTAATGCCAATCTCTCTAAGCTGATCAATACTAATCCAATTGTTGCAATATGCAATTTCTTCTAGGCAGGCAATTTTTCGTCCCTGTCTCTTTTCTACAATTTGAATATATTGAGAAGCAGCTATAAGATTGTCATGAGTTCCCGTATCAAGCCAGGCAAATCCTCTACCAAATAAATTAAACTTCAGTCTCCTTTCCTTTAAATAAACTTCATTAACACTCGTAATTTCTAACTCACCTCTAGCTGACTTTTCAACTTTTTTGGCAATTTGGCACGCATTAGAGTCATAAAAGTATAGTCCAGTGACAGCAATATTTGATCGTGGGGAAACTGGCTTCTCTTCAATTGACAAGACCTCGTTATCTGCTCCTAAATCAACAACACCAAAATCTTCAGGATTACTAACCTCATAGCCAAATACTGATGCCCCATCTTTTTGTTTCATAGCCTTAATCAGAAAGTCTTTTAAACCTTGTCCATGAAACAAGTTATCTCCAAGAATTAAACACACATTACTATCACCAACAAAATGCTCACCAATAATTAGCGCCTGAGCAAGACCATCAGGGTTCAATTGCATCTCATACTCAAGTTTCAGACCGAATTGACTTCCATCTCCAAGTAAAGCTTTATATAAACTTAGATCTTGTGGTGTAGTAATAATAAGGATTTCATTAATGCCAGCGAGCATGAGTGTTGATAGCGGGTAATATATCATCGGCTTATCATATACCGGTAGAAGTTGCTTCGAGATACTTAGTGTAAGAGGGTATAAACGTGTTCCAGATCCACCGGCCAAAATAATACCTTTCCAAGACATTCTATCTATCCTCTCTACAATTAAACTATAGGGTAATCATGCTGAACAATTGCATCCAAAATTAATTCACCCGCATTGCCAGAACCATAAACTTTTGACGAAAAATCAAAATCTGTGCGAGCGATCCTCATAGAAGCATCAATAATTTTATCCTTGACGGGCGCAACATTTTCGCAACAGCCCGTATCGACAAGTTCAGGCCACAAAGGGTTGTCCAACAAAAGAAGTGACGGTTTCGCAAAAAAGAAAGCCTCTCGTATTAAGCCACCAGAATCGGTTATAACTAATTTCGCATTTTTTATCAGTGGAATAATTTCTAGGTAGCTAACTGGTTCAAAAATTTTAAATTCCGCCTTGATCCCATAATTGATTAGCATTGCCGCAGTTCGAGGATGCGCTAACAATACGATTTTTGTATCTTTATTAATGCAATTCAACGCTCCGATAATTTCCTTTAACTTTTCATATGAGTCGGTATTACTAGCCCTATGGACGGTACACACCGCATAGTTGTTCTCTATACAATTAAATCCTCGCAGCACGTCATTCTTTGGCACAGCGAATTGCTCATAATGTAGCGCGGCATCGAGCATAAGATCTCCGAAATTAAAGACTTTAGACATAATATTTCCACTAAAAAACCCCTCTGCTCTCAAGTTTTCCACACCTAACTCGGTACAACAAAAATTAAGGGTTGAGAGCCTATCCACAAGATATCTATTACTTTCTTCAGGCATCATTTCATCAAAATTTCGAACTCCTGCTTCAATATGAATCACGGGGATGTCGAGCTTTTTCGCTGATATAGCTGCCGCGAGAGTAGAGTTGGTATCACCATATACAACAACATAAGTAGGCTTTTCAATAACAAGTACTTTTTCAATTTCCATAATCATAGAACCGATCATTGCCCCATGGGACATACCACTTATACCAAGTGTGTATTTTGGTTTCGGGATTTTAAGCTCCTCAAAAAAAACACCCGACATATTATGATCATAATGTTGTCCCGTATGAACCAACACTTCTTCAATATTTGGGTGAGTTTTAATTACCCGGGAAAGCACTGCGGCTTTAACAAACTGGGGCCGAGCACCGACCACTGTTAATAATTTCATAGCCTATTACCCACTTCTCTAAGTTACTGGTATTTTGGTTTAATTAATAAAGACTAAGACAAATAACCCATAAAACTTTGGGTCATTAACAATCAAAATTTCCGTATTTATTTCTTGGAAAAATTTTTTTCTTAATTGGGGAGTCAAAAACACTCTCTACTCTGAGCTTAATAGACAATGACTTATATTCATGTACCACAATAACTCCACCATTACATCGGACCAGAAATTTTCCATTTGGGAAAATATCGCATATTGTGCCGTTACTTTTACTACGAAATGGATGAGATTCAACATCAGTATAGAAAATCCCCGCTCTATAGATATTAAATTCACAACCCTCCATTGTTGTAAATGCACCATAAAACGGCGTAGTGACCGCTCTAATTAATTTCTCAATATTATGAATGGAGTCAGACCAATCTATCACGCCATCGCTAGGCGCTCTTTTTGGATAAAATGATCCTTCGGATTTTGCTTGTTCCCTTAGCATTAATTTATTTCTAGAGAGCGACCCCCAATTTTTAGTCACTAAATTTATAAGAGAAAGCGTATTTTTATAATGGAGTGTCTCGGCCGTATCATCTAACGAAATACTAAAACATTCTGTGTCTAAAATCGGACCATCATCGACTCCAGGATTGTATTTGAATAGATTAGTATAAAACCAATGTCTACCTTCAAGAATTGACCAGTTCATTGGTGACCGACCTCGACCATAAGGCAAATCTTGAGCGCTTCCATGCATGCCAAAAACGCCGACCTTAAAAAGTGACAGCACCGAGCTTGGGATCAATCTTTGCCAGCCAATAGCAATCCCAATGTCAAAACTTTTCGTCACAAAGAAATCAACATCAGCAGAACAGTTCAAGTCGTAACGATTAGCCACAAAAATTTCTTCAAATAAATTACCCTTTTCACTAAAATCGAAATATCCAGCGACGTCTTGACTTAAACCCTTCTCGGGTGAGATCGTCACAAGATATACTTTTGCAGGAAGGGACCGAAAAGCCTTTGCTACGTGATAAGTGGTGTCTTTACATCCAAATAATACAATATTCATAATTAATTTTTGAATGTCTTGCAATTTCGTCGCGCTTCTTCACGCATAAACATACTCTGTTTTTCCAACCATTTTTCAATAGTGGCGGTTGGAGTTTTTAACTTTGAAGCCCACCAAATTGGGTGCGTTAGTAAGTGGATAGACGAGCACGACGATTCATCGAGTAAACTCTTTATTTTAACATTCACATCCCTGCCACCCGAATCAGACAGATAGTCCATATCATTAAAAAATTCGTCTTCGTAAGTGTGCCTACAATCTTGCAACTTACGATTATTATTATTTAAAAATTCTCCCGGACGATGGATAGAAACTATATTCAATTCAACATCAAAGACACTTTGAAAGAGGTCTCTTTCAAAGTTAAAACCCCAATCCAAATCATCGTAGACCAAAGGGTCAAAATGCAAAGAAATGTCATGGCCCATATCTTTTATATCTTTAATGATCGCGATGGACTCAGAACTTAAGGCATTATACGTATTTGAGCTCAACATGAAAAAATATGTGGATACAACTCCAATATTGGACTCACACTTAGCCAATTCACGCGCTTGATGCGCGGAAAAATCTACATCATGACGCAGGTACACTGATTTAGTATCGGCCTGATCAAGAAACTTTTTGAATTTAAATCCCTTATCTCTGATCCTCGCAATCATACTGCAATATAAGTCCAAACCAAACATGTCAAACTCCTGACTTTTCAAATATGTAAAAGTCAGCTAGCGATGTATTTTCTGGATCATTAGAATTAAAGGGAAACTTATTCACATCCCTTTGCTTTAGCTTGAAATTTTTGGCATTTGCATCTATCCAAGCAGTAAACTTATGGTGACGGACATGTCCTCCGCCATATTTTTCATTAAGATCAGGATCATCACTCGAATATATGATCACGAACCTTTCCGCAGCGGCGAAGAGTCGTTTCATGTAGTCCGAAAAAACTTGCTCCTCAACCAAGTGATAGATAACATCAAGCGAGAGAGCTAAATCGTACTTCTGACCATCATAACTATCTATATGTGAAAAGGCATAATCCTCATTGGACGCAAATGTAGCTCTGCATTTATCGATTATCGCGTTAGAAACATCGTAACCATGATAATTTGGATAATCCGCCAGCGATAGTTGATTCCCATCTCCGCAACCAAATTCGATCAAACTAGTGACTGAGTTTTTAGCAACAAACGTATTTAAATAATCAGCCTTGAACCTCGCCAATCTATTATAAGAACCCGACCCAGAATTTCCTCCAATTGTATAACGACCTTCCCAATAGTCGGCTGAGGAGCCGAAATTTCTAGTTCGGTAGCTATTAACAAGTTTTTTTAAATAGATGCCAATAAAAGGAAGCTTAGTGAAAAAGGTAACCAAACGTGCCTTTAAAGTATTCATAAGATTTAAGCCTATAATTTATAATGTGATCTTTTAAATTGCAGTTCATTCTAAAAGCGGATAGCTTCTATGATCAAACGCCTAAATGAAGGAAATCAAAATCATAATGGCTGATTTCTGTAGGGTTGACATTTAAGCAACATCCACCAAAACCATTAGCTCTTGGAGCCTTTCATTATTACATCCAAAGTTAGCATTTGATTAATTAACTCATTATTTACTGTCTTATACTTTGATGTATCAAGATTGAAAACGAAATCAAACATATTAGTGAAGTGGTTACATGAGACCTCGCTGTCAAGGTATCGTTGTCCATTTGCATCATGAAAAATCGCTGCTTTCAAAGTTTTAGGTTTTGCGAAAGCACGATCAACAGTGATAATCTCCTTATCAGTCCAAATATGTATTTCATTCTTATAGCTAAGTCCAAAACCCCAGTTCAGAAAACATATCACGTTATCGCAGGCACTAAAGACCGCGTAGCCAGTCACGTCAACATTATGACCTGCTTTTTCCATATTAGAACAAACTAATTGGGTATCTCCAAATAATGCATTCATCGCAGAAACTGTATAAGCGCCTGCGTCATACAGAGCTCCACCATTTAATTCTTGGCTATACCGTATATCGCCACTCTTCAAGTGAGGGAAACCGAAATTTATGAAGACTTTTTTTACTTCACCATAAATCTTACTATCTAATATATTTTTCAACCTAGCGAACTGTTGATGATGCTTGTACATAAAGGCTTCGTAAACAAGCAAATTTTTCGAATTAGCAAGCGCAACAACTTCTTTAGCCTCAATCAAATCACCGACTGCAGTTTTCTCCACTATTATACTTTTATCTCGTTCAAGAGATTTCATTATAAAAGAATGATGGAGGGAATTAGGACTCGATATATAAACAAAGTTGATACTAGGTAACGCCAGCATATCGTCAACACTTTCATAATAATTGATATTATATTTTTCTCGGATTTGAGATATGGTATCTGAATTTCTAGTATAAAAACCTACAATCTCCACATCATTCATCTCTATCAGGCTAGGTATAATATTCGTTTGACAATGACTCCCCACACTGATCAAACCAACTTTAAATTTACTCATAAGCTTGAAATTATTCCTCGTACGTGTGGATTAACCCAT
>Ga0213868_10002183_pt1 | contig 18799 bp, 22 predicted proteins | sample PICome_9_FD_160087 | JGI IMG/M metagenome (GOLD analysis project Ga0213868, IMG submission 160087) | Coastal seawater microbial communities near Pivers Island, North Carolina, United States - PICO127 | ecosystem: Environmental > Aquatic > Marine > Coastal | place: USA: North Carolina...
GGATCCTGGTTTCCGCGGATTGAAGCCGTGGAGACCCCCGGTGGCGCGACCCTGCGCTATCGCGAAAGGCCTGCCCCGCCGTGGAGTTCCGAAGTGGTCATTGCGAGGGCGCCACACGACCCGAGACGGTTCCCCCACACCAAGGGTCCTGACCTAGAAGCCCTGCTGGCTCTTCGCACTCAGGTGGCACCCCTGGGTGCAACCGAAGCCATCATCACCACCGCCGATGACCTGCTCGTGGAGGGTGCCTACAGCTCACTCATGATCTGGCGGGCAGGACACGACTACCCAACGGTGATTCCTCCCACCACGCCCCACCTGCCGGGCATCACCGAAGCGGTTCTCACCGACTATGCAAGGAGCGCCGGCATCCCTGTTGTTGTGGAGGATGTGAGCGTGTCTGACCTCGAGGGAGGCGAAGTCTGGATTCTCAGTGCGCTGCACGGCATTCGTGTAGCGACGGGATTTGTGGAGGGTCCTCCCCTATCCACCGTCGCTGGGCGCCGGGAGTTGTGGCAGGAGCACTGGCTTTCCCTCGCAGAGCCTGTTAAGCCCTAGTGCTGGGGGCATTTATTCACCCTGCTAGCAATAGACTCCCCCGGTAATGAACGAAATCCTCGATAGCATCCTCGGGTTCATCGAGGACGTGCCTCCCGTGCTCCGCATTGTTCTCACCGGCATCGCCATCATGCTCGAAACCAGTGTGTTGATCGGTCTGATCGTCCCCGGGGACACCGTCGTGTTGTTCTCCAGCACCGGCGTGACCACGGTCCTGGAGTTCATTTTCACGGTCGTGGCGGTGGTCATCGGGGCCCTGCTCGGAAGTTCGTTTGGCTTTTGGATCGGGCGAATCTTCGGCCCCAAGCTCCGTGGGAGCTGGCTCGGTCACCGCATTGGCGAGGACCGCTGGCGAAAAGCAGACCGGTTCGTGAAAAAACGTGGTGGCATCGCCGTCTTCATCTCGAGATTTCTCCCGGTCTTCCACTCTGTTGTGCCCCTCACCGCGGGGATGTCGGTCATGCGCTACAGAAGCTTCATGAGCTGGCTCGCACCAGCCTCCATCATCTGGGCTTTCCTGTATGTCTCTATTGGTTCAGGCGCAGCGGAGACATACCGAGGTCTCAAAGACACCCTCGACCAAGCGGGATGGATTTTCATCGGAATTTTTGCGGTGTCCTTGCTCCTGCTCTTCGTCATCAAGCAACTTCTGAACCGATTTGCCCATTCAGACGATGATGACGACGCGGAGCACACCCCTTAACGCAGTGTGGGGATGGCCGAAGGCCACCCCCACTCCCCGCTCGTGGCTTAGAAGCCGTTAGCGACAAGCCACTCGGTAGCGATATCTGCAGGGGACATTTGGTCCTTGGTGCTCTGCAGGTTCAACGCGACCAGACCCTCGGGGGTCAGTGCGGCACTGTTGGGGTTGATGACCTCAGCCACCGCGTCGGCAATATCGCTCGAGGCGATGGGCACGACGTTGGAGGCCAAGAAGAGGCCCTCAGGGTCAGCCAGGGTCACCAGACCGAAGTCCGCAATCCTGGGGTCACCGCTGTAGACGTTGGCGACATTAATGACGCCATCGAGCAGGGCGTCCACCGTGATGTCGCCCGTTGCATCAAAGGCCACGGTTACGCCGTAGGTCTCCAACAAGCCCTGGGGCCCATAGGGGCGCTCTTCAAGCTCCGGGGCGCCACCGAGGATCAGACCGTCAACGCCAGCCAGGTCAGCAATGCTGACCAAACCATTTGCGGCCGCAAAATCAGCGGTCACGTTGTAGGAGTCCTGGTCAGTCGCGGGAGACATATCCAAGGCCGTCATGCCCTCGGGGAGCGCAGTGGCGAGCTCCGCATAGACCTCATCGGCCTGAGTGGCCATGGTGTCGGGCGCGTAGTACTGCAGCAGGTTTCCGGTGTACTCGGGGAACAGGTCCACCGCTCCGGACTCCAGCTCAGGCAAGTACGCATCGCGCTGACCGATTTGGAACTGACGCTCCACCTCGAAGCCAGCACCTTCCAACGCCTGAGCGTAAATCTCGGCGATGATTTCGTTGGAGTAGTAGGCCTGTGAGCCCACCACAATGGGCTCGTCGCTGGCGCCGCCAGCGGCACAGCCACCCAGAACAAGACCGGCAGAAAGTGCAAGCCCCACTAGTCCCGTCATTTTCGTTCTCATCATGGTGTTGTTTTCCTTTGCTGTGTTATCTCTTTTTCTGGGCTAGCGACCGCGGAGGCCACTGGGGCCGTGCGGGAGAGCGAGTCTCTCGCACGGACATCGGCAAGGCGTCCCTGATGGACGCCACGGGGAGTTACCCACCTGGTTGCTGCGGCGAGTAACCCATCGAGGGTGAGCGCGACGACGACGATGACGAGCGCTGCCCCAATCGTCTGATCAAAACGGCGAAGGGGTATTCCCTGGATGATGTCATACCCCAGTCCCCCCAGTCCTACATACGCGACGAGTGTCGCGGTGGCAACGATCTGAAGAACTGCTCCTCGCAGGCCGCCAAGAAGCAAAGGCAGAGACAGAGGAATCTCGACCTTCCCCACAATCTGCCACTCCGTCATGCCTTGAGCGCGGGCGGCGTCAACCGTTGCTCGAGGAATCTGCTGCATCCCTGCATAGGCTCCGGCCATGAGTGGAGGAATTCCAAGTAGCACGAGAGCCACAAGTGATGCGGTGACCCGCTCAGACACACCTAAGAGCAAAACCAGCAGAAGTATCAACCCAAAAGAGGGCAGAGCGCGCGCAGCTCCGGTGATTCCCACCACCCAGGTCCCTCCCCGGCCGGTGTGGCCGATGAAGTACCCAATCGGCACCGCAACGAGCGCTGCAATCAGGGTCGCCCCCGCGGTGTAGGCAAGGTGCTCCATCGTGCGCTGGGGAATTGAGCCCTCCCCCTGATACTGCTCAGGGGAAAACAACCACGCCAGCGCTTCCAGAAAAAGATCCATTAGGCACCTGCCCGTGCGGGTTGTGTGGCAAGGCGTGACCAGGGCATGATGACTCGGCCCAGTGCCACCAGGACGGCATCAAACAGCAGCGCCACCAGAAACGTCATGACGACCCCGGTGAGAACCTCGGGGATGATTCGTCGTTGGAAACCATCGGTGAAGAGATACCCAAGACTCTGGATTCCCACCAACACCCCCACGGTCACTAAGCTCACCGTGCTCACGGCAACCACCCGCAATCCGGCCAGCAAGACCGGTCCAGCGAGGGGTAATTCGACGGCAAAAAAACGACCCCATTCGGCGTAACCCAGGGCGGTGGCGGCGCGCAAGGCGCGGGGTTCGATGCTGGCAAACGCGTCCGCCACAGTCCGCACCATGATCGCCACCGCGTAGATGGTGAGCGCAATAATCACGTTCGCTTCGGAAAGAACAGATATTCCGAGCATCGGAGGCAACAGCATGAACAGCGCCAAGGACGGGACCGTATACAAGATTCCTACCCCACCGAGAACGAGTCCCCTGGTCGCGGGAACGCGCTCCGCAAACCAGCCAATCGGGAGCGAAATGAGGAATCCCAGAACAATCGGGATAAGGGAAATACGCATGTGATCGAGGGTGAGCGACCCCACCAGTTCCCAATTGGCTAACAACCACTCCATGGGTGTCAGCTCTCGCTCAGGCGACCGGCGACCCGGCCAGTGCCATCGACAACAATCTTCTGACCGGAGCGCTCCTCAATCCGGAGCGCTCGCGCTCCACGATCCGCGCCAATAAAAGCCTCCACAAAATCGTTGGCGGGCTTCGCCACGATTTCTTCTGGAGTGCCGTGCTGAACAATTCGAGCGCCCTCCTCCAAAATTGCGACATAGTCGCCGAGCAGGAAGGCCTCATCAATGTCGTGGGTCACAAAGAGGACAGTTTTGGCCAACGTTTTCTGCAACGCCAGAAGTTCTTGTTGCAGATCGGAGCGAACAAGGGGGTCAACAGCACCAAAGGGCTCATCCATGAGCAAGATATTGGGATCCACGGCGAGAGCCCTCGCAACCCCCACCCGCTGCTGTTGTCCACCGGAGAGCTGCGCGGGATAGCGATCTGCGAGCTCGGAGGCAAGCCCCACGGTGGCCATGAGTTCTTCTCTGCGACCGTCTCGCTCGAGCTTCGGAACCCCGCGCAATGCGGCCACCGTGTCGATGTTTTCAGCCACAGTCTTGTGCGGAAGGAGCCCGCCGCTTTGCATCACGTAGCCAATCGAGCGACGCAGTCCAACGGGGTCACGCTCCGCCACACTCGTGCCATCAATCGACACCACGCCGGAGGTGGGGTCCACCATGCGATTGACCATCCGAAGCAGGGTCGTCTTCCCGCAACCACTGGAGCCGACCAAGACGGTGACAGACCCAGTGGGGGCCGTCATGGTGAAATCTTCCACGGCAACCGTGTCGCCTGAGTATTCTTTGCGCACGGAGCTGAACTGAATCATGATGAATCTCCGCAGGGCTTTTGGTGCAACCAGGAATGCCCTAGTCAACCAGCCCTCGCCAGTTCGCGCGAACCCAACCCCCACAACTCCCACGGGACACTCAGGGAAGGAAGCTTTCAGTGCTGGCCCGAACTTAGGTAGTGAACTCCTGAACAATGCACTGGGAAACCCTGTGGGCTTCGGACAACACGGTGCTCTCCCCGCGATCAGAGTGCATGAATGCTCTACCCAAGAGCGCATCCACCACATCAACCGCTGTCTCGATGGCCACTCGTCCTGCCGAATCAAGACGGAGACCGTGGGCATCGTGGAGATAGTCCTTGATGACGGCTGCGATTTCGGCGTTACCGCCGCGGCTACCCGCTAGGGGGCGGATGTCCAGGACGTCCCCGACTCGCAATGAACGAAATCCCGGTTCTTCCCGGAAGAAGCGCGTGAGAGTGTCCAGTGCTGTGCGAAGCGCAGCGTTCACGGTGGCGGGCGCACTCTTGGCGAGGTCTGCGCGCAAAGCCTGCGTCACTCTCTCGAGGTTTCTGGCGGCCACGGCCTGCAAGACAGCAACACGGTCGGGGAAGTAGCGATACACCGTTCCAATCGATGCTCCCGCGCGTTCGGCCACCATGGCAGTCGTCAGCTGCTCGTAGCCCACCTCGTGCATGGTCTGACAGGCGGCATCGAGCAGCGCTCCGACACGGGCAGCGCTCCGCGCTTGAACGGGCTCGACCCGGATAGGAGTCGAGGGAGCGTAGGACACGGGGTTTTCGACGATGCTGATGGTACACACACCCTTCTTGGTGACCGCTTCAAAACAGTGACGAGGACATCCTCGTGTTGTTCACCAGAATGATATTCACATTGTGGCCACACGATGCAGTCAGAGTGAGCTTAGTGAAAAGCTCACTGCCTCGGTGTCTGCAAAGCTAATGCCTGTGGATAAAGATTCCCCGGAAATCGTTGGGAAGATTCACCGAGCCTCCACGCTCGAAGACTGGTTTCAGAGTCGACGAGCACAGTGGGTGCGCTCCCGCGGTCACACCACCCACGTCATGCCCTTCACTGGCTACGGCTCGGAGGGTTGGATTCGCGTGCTCTCTCGAGTTCTCCTTCTGAAACCTCGCCCGAGCCGCACCGGAAAGCAGCGCAAAGTGCGCGGTTGGCGCAGCTTCACGGGGGTTCCCGTCGCCGGGGCACTCGTCACGATCCACATAGGAGATGAGGAGTTTGAGGTCACCGCCGATCGCGGAGGGGTGATCGACCAGGTGATTCCGGTGGACTTGCGGCCCGGCTGGCACACCATCACCCTCGCGAGCGACGACTCACTCCCCGTCGCCGCTCGTATTCGAGTCGTTCCCAAAACGGCAGACCTAGGAATCATCTGCGATATCGATGACACCGTCATGGTGACGGCTCTGCCCCGGCCTCTACTAGCGGCCTGGAATTCTTTCGTCCGGGATGAGAACGCTCGTCGACCGGTTCCTGGCATGGCCGTCCTTCTGGACCGCCTGCAGCGGGACAACCCCGACGCCCCGGTGGTGTATCTCTCCACGGGCGCGTGGAATGTGGCGGCTACTCTCACCCGTTTTCTCTCCCGACACCTCTATCCGCAGGGACCATTGCTCTTGACGGACTGGGGCCCCACACACGACCGATGGTTTCGCAGCGGCCGCTCCCACAAGCGTCACAACCTCCAGCGATTGGCTGCGGAGTTTCCTCACCTCAAGTGGATTCTGATCGGTGATGACGGCCAGCACGACGAGACGCTCTATGCGGAGCTTGCCATGGCGCGCCCCGAAAGCGTCCGGGCAATCGCGATTCGTGAGCTGTTGGCGCCTGAGGCCCTGCTCGCGGGTGGCCGGCGACATTTTGATCGAACCCACAACCCCCTCACTATTCCCTGGGTGTCAGCACCCAATGGGGCCGGGCTCGCCTCAGAATTCAGGAAACTTGGAATCCTGGACGAGTCCTGAACTATACCCCTGGGGGTATTTGGTATAGTTTAGATGTTCTCTACTTCTCCAGAAAGGTCTCTCGTGAAAAGAATTCTCACCGCCATACTGTTGGTCTTCGGCGTTACGCTAGGAGTTGCCGCGTGCTCCACCCCATCCGAACCCGTGGGCCTGGCAGAGGGAACCGTGATTATTGACGTTCGCACCCCCGGTGAATTTGCCGGCGGACACTTGGAGGGCGCCCTCAACATCGATGTCCAATCCCCAGACTTTGCTGCTCAGGTGAGTCAGCTCGATCCCACCGAGGACTACTTCATCTACTGCCGCTCCGGTAACCGATCCGGGCAGGCCATCTCCCAAATGTCGAACATGGGCTTCACCAGCATGATCAATGGGGGAAGCGTCGAACAAGCGAGCAACTACAGCGGAGTACCCGTTATCAACTAGCGTGTGGCTGCCTCGTGAGCGGTTACTCCGCTCGCGAGGATGTCACGCACCATCGGGATGACCGTTGTGCCGTACATCTCGATGCTGTTCATCAGCGTCTCGTGAGACATCGGGCCCGTGGAGTATTTGAGGTCGAACCGGGTTAGCCCCAACGCGCTGACAACTCGGGCAATTTTGCGGGCAACCGTTTCCGGTGACCCCACAAACAGGGAACCGTGGTGGACTTCGTTCAGGTAGTGCTCCTTCGTGAGCGGAGCCCAACCGCGCTCACGCCCGATACGGCCGAAGGATGCCTCGTAGTGCGGCCACAGCTCTTCGATGGCTTGCTCATCCGTCTTCGCGATGTGGCCGGGAGAGTGCACACCAATTGGCTGCACGGGCTTACCCAGCTGTTCCAGTGCCCGGTAATACAAATCGACGTAGGGGGCGAAGCGCTCGGGCTCTCCCCCAATGATGGCGAGCATCAGAGGGAACCCATAGCCAGCCGCGCGCACCACAGATTCAGGACTTCCGCCCACTCCCACCCAGGTCCGGATGTTTCCAGAGTGAGACTTAGGGAAAACATCTTGGTTCGACAGCGCAGGCCTGGTCGTGCCCGACCACGTCACCGGGGTCTCCTTCAAGAGTTCTGACAGAAGGTTGAGTTTCTCCTCGAAGAGAACCTGGTAGTTCTCCAGCTCGTATCCAAAGAGGGGGAAGGATTCCGTAAAGGATCCGCGACCCGCAATAATCTCCGCACGCCCGCCGGAGAGCGCATCAATAGTGGCAAACCGTTGGAACACCCGGATGGGGTCGTCCGAGGACAACACCGTCACTCCCGAACTCAGAGTGATCCGAGACGTCGTGGTGGCAATACCGGCAAGGATCGTTTCCGGAGTGGAGATCGCAAAATCATCGCGGTGGTGCTCTCCCAAGATGATTGCGTCGACTCCCACCTCATCGGCAAGCACTGCCTGCGCGACAACATTGCGAATGACGTCGGCGTAGGGAAGGGGAACGCCGCCGGGACCGTGGGTCACGTCACCAAACGTGCCCAGACCGAATTGGACATCCTTCATGGGTTTTTCCCCTCACTCATCGTGGCCTGAAAGTACCAGGTAAACCTTGTGATACTCCAGAAGTAACCGCCGCTGGGAGGGAAATATTCCCTAGGGCTGGAGGCGGGTGATGGACCACCCCTCAGCGTCTCGCTGAAAGCTAATGCGGTCGTGCAGACGCGATGTCCGTCCGGCCCAAAACTCCATGCGCTGTGGCTCAATCAGGAACCCACCCCACGATTCTGGCCGCGGAATTGCGTCGTCACCAGCGAATCGAGCCTCCATCTCCTGCACTTTTGCTTCCAGGAGATCGCGAGAGTCAATAGGACGCGACTGGTCGCTCGCCCAGGCCCCGATCTGGGAACCACGGGGACGGGTCTCGAAGTACGCGTCAGACACCCCGGGGTCAGTGGGTGTGACGTGACCGAAAACAATCACCTGGCGGTGCTGGCGATACCAGGGGAACACCACCGAAACCGAGGGGTTTGCCAACAAAGCAAGCCCTTTGCGGGAACCGTAGTCGGTGTAAAAATACAGACCGTGCTCATCGATACCCCTCAACAGCACAGTCCTCGACGAGGGTTCACCATCGGGGTCCAGGGTGGAGAGCACCATGGCGTTTGGCTCATAAATCTCAGCGTCGTCGGCTTCCTTGACCCAAAGAGTCAGCTGCTCCAGGGGATCTGGCAGCAATGCACCTTCTTCGAGTGAGAGTGAACCATAGTCCTGGCGCTTAGACAGAGGGTCACTCATCGCCCGTCACCTTCCAAAATTGTGTGGACCTGAGGGGACTCGAACCCCTGACCCCCTGCATGCCATGCAGGTGCGCTACCAGCTGCGCCACAGGCCCCTGTGTGCAAACCAAAAGCCTACTACAGCCCTTCCTGGGTGCCAGGTTCGCTCTCAACACCAAGGCCCGGCGGAAGAGAAATCACCGGACAATCCCGCCACAATCGCTCCAACTGATAGAAAAGCCGCTCCTCTTCGTGGAACACGTGCACGACCACATCACCGAAGTCCAGCAGTATCCAGCGCCCTTCCGCACGCCCTTCCTGCCGGATGCGCTTCGCTCCATCCTCAGCAAGGCGTTCCTCCACCTCATCGGCGATGGCTTGCACCATTCGTTCACTGCGGCCGCTACAGATCAGGAAAGCGTCGGTCAGAGCGATGTGCTCTGACACATCAAGGGCGACCAGATCGGTGGCCAACTTGTCACTCGCTGCAGTGGCGGCAAGAACGGTGCGGTGCGAAGCGCTATCGCTCGCGGTCATAGATTCCTTACCCCAGCCATTTAGACGAGTGTGTCAGTGAGTAACGCGATGATGAGCAGTGCAATAGCCCCGATTCCCAACACCGCGGCTCCCGTGGCGGTGAGAATCGCGGCGGTTCCCCATCGAACCCGCCGCACCAGCAGAATGTCGGTGTCGTCTCCCTGGCCCGAGACTGCCTTCGCCGCTCTGAAGGGCTGCGCCATCGCTGCGAGTTCACCCGTGACATAGGCATCAAAGCGCTCCTCGTCATCCCGGTCTTCTCGCATCGAGGGGATAGTGCCCGTCTCGGAGACCCGGTTGGGCAGAGTGATCTGCCCCGTCACAATAATTTCGCCAGTGTCACCCACGGGTCCGGTCATATCCACCATCGGAGTGGTGGGCAAAATCAGCGAGCTGGTGGCCATGGTGACATCGCCCACGACCCTGCTGGGGAATATCGTGTCGGCCGGAGCCGGAGGGGAAACCGCAGCGGGCGGACTCTGCTGTGGAGCTGGCGCCGGAGGACTCTCGCTCGGGGCTTCTGCGGGTGGGAGGCCAAAAACGGGGGGAAGCGGCTCTGGCGGTCCGGCAGGAGAGGGGACCGGGGCAGTGTGGGTGACCTCCACCAAGGAGGTGTCCTGCAAGGCTGACGAAGCAGTTGGCTGCTGATATTCCGGAGGAATCGGGATTACCCCGGTCTCCTCCAGCATTTTCCGCTCACGCCTGGTCATCGGTGTTGCCGGCGGGGCGGGAGTCACCAGTGGTGCGGGTTCGGCTGCGGGTGCCACAGGGGCGGGCTCAGCCACGAACGCGTCGGGGAGCCCACTCTGCTCTTCGAGCAGGCGCCTCTCGCGTCTGGTCATGGGCTGAGCCGGAGGAATATTTGTCACCTGGTGTCCCGATAAAGCTCGTGTTTGGCAATGTATTGAACAACTCCATCGGGCACCAAGTACCACACAGAGTTACCCTCGGCGACTCGAGCCCGACAATCCGAGGACGAAATCGCCAACGCAGGAACCTCCAAGACTGTCACATGTTCGCTCGGGAGGGAATCGACTCGGAGGTCGTGGCCAGGGCGTGATACCCCCACGAAATGCGCGAGGGAGGTGAGTTCGGGTGCATCCTTCCACGACAACACCGCAGCGATGGCGTCCGCTCCGGTGATGAAGAACAAGTCGGCCCCAGCCAATTCCTCGCGCATATCCCGCAGGGTGTCGACGGTGTAGGTAAAGCCGGGCCGATCGATATCCACCCGACTCACGCGGAACCGGGGATTGGAGGCTGTGGCAATAACCGTCATCAAGTAGCGGTGCTCAGCCTCGGACACGTCGGGTTTGTCTGCCGGCTTACCCGTGGGAACAAAAATAACCTCATCCAGGTCGAGTGCGACCTGGACTTCACTCGCTGCCACTAAGTGGCCGTGGTGAATGGGGTCAAACGTGCCACCCATGATTCCAATGCGGGGGCGGCGCTTCGAAGACATTACGTCCTAGTGGTGAGCGGAGGCGTCGCCCGAGCCGTGAGTCTTGTTGCGGTGTCGGTTCGCAACATTGCGGTAGCTGTAGGTCAACCAGGCCAGCGCTATGAACCCCACAAAGAAGCCGAGCCCATAGACCAGGGCGGGGAAGGGTAGCTCGTTAACAACTTCACCGGCGGCAATGATGGTGTCGGTCATGAGGTCTGTGATTCTCCTTACCTGGAAGCTGGGTGCGCTCTAATCTACCGGAGGAAGATGCGAGGCGCCTTTCACCTAGTGGCGAATTTGGCCTTGACCGCGAACAATCCACTTGGTGCTGGTCAGCTCGGGCAGACCCATGGGCCCCCTGGCGTGCAGTTTTTGGGTCGAAATTCCCACCTCGGCGCCAAAACCAAACTCACCGCCGTCGGTAAAGCGGGTCGAGGCGTTCACCATGACAGCCGCAGAATCCACCTCGGTGAGGAACCGCTCCGCATTGGCCATATCTGCGGTGAGGATGGATTCGGTGTGTTGGGTGGAATAGGTCCGAATGTGTTCCAAAGCCTCGTCGAGGGTGGCTACTACTTTGAGAGAAAGATCAAGGGACAGGTATTCGGTTGCCCAATCTTCCTCGGTGGCTGGGACCGCGGTGGGCACTAATTCACGAATGGCCTCATCAGCGTGCAAGGTGACTCCCGACGCCGCCAAGCGCTCGGCAATTGCCGGCACAAGGCCGAGAGCATCCTGGTGAACCAACACCGTCTCAACCGAGTTACACACGCTGGGTCGCTGAACTTTCGCGTTGTGGATGATCTCCACCGCCTGCTCGGCTGATGCGGTGGCGTCCACAAAAATGTGGACGATTCCTGACCCTGTTTCGATCACAGGAACCGAGGATTCGGTGACCACGGTCTCGATCAGCGAAGCAGAGCCCCGAGGAATCAACACATCGATGAAGCCGCGCCCCTTCATGAGAGCCTGCGCGCCCTCTCTGCCCCAATCGTCCACGGTGGTGACCGCGTCCGCGGGAAGGCCCACTGAGGTCAGTGCATCGCGCATCAGTGACACGAGCATTTTGTTGCTCTCCAGTGCCGCACCGCCTCCTCGCAAAACCACAGCATTGCCGCTCTTGAGAGCGAGAGCGGTGATATCGACCGTGACATTGGGTCTCGCCTCATAAATCGCACCGATTACACCAAAAGGCACCCGCACCTGTGTCACGTGCAGACCGTTTTGAAGCGTCATCTCCCGGATGACGTCCCCCACGGGGTCCGGCAACGATCGAATGACCCCCACAGAGTCCGCAAGACCCTGGACTCTCTCCTGCGTGAGGCGCAGGCGATCCTGGAGACTCTCCTCCATGCCCTCGGCAGCACCGCGCTGGAGGTCTTCAGCGTTGCTCGTGATGATCTGAGCAGCGTGGGCACTCACGCTCTCCTGAATGGCCTGCAGAGCCGCATCCCGCAAAGCCGACGACGCCGTAGTCAAGGCTCTGGTTGCCGCCCGGGAGGCGTGAAATCGCTCTACGAGCTCAGGAGCAATCGTGAAGTCGGAGCCGGCCATGACAATTAGTGTAAATCGGCTGGCTCAAACCAGGTACCGCTGGTCTCCCCCGCCACCAAAGCGCCGAGGGATTCGGTGGCGGCTAAGAGGGTGGGAATCCCTGCAGCAGTCGCGACTTTGGCTGCACTGACCTTTGTCACAGCCCCTCCGGTGCCCACGCTGTTCACGAGGGCTTCGCCGAGCTCAACACCCTCCAGCGGGTCCCCGAAAGGCACAGTATCGATCTTGACCGCTCGGGGGTCCATCGGCGGGTGAGTGTAGAGCGCGTCCACATCGCTCAGGAGGACGAGGAGATCCGCGCTCACCAATTCGCTCACCAACGCGGCCAAGCGGTCATTGTCACCAAACCGAATCTCCTGAGTGGCCACCGTGTCGTTTTCATTGACAATGGGGATTATTCCGAGCCCCAAGAGCCTTTCGACGGTGCGCAACGCATTAATGCGGTGGGTTCCGTTCTCCAGATCCCCCACGGTCAATAACACCTGGCCGGCGATGATGGAGAACTTCTCAAAGAGCGCCTGATACCTGCCCATCAGAAGGTTTTGCCCCACGGCCGCAGCGGCTTGCTGGGTGGCCAGGTCTTGTGGTCGATCGCTGAGCTTCAAAAAAGGCGCGCCCACGGCAATCGCACCCGAGGACACCAGGATGACTTCCGAGCCGGCCTGCTGCCATGCGGCCAGAGCATCCACAAGTCCTGACATTTGGTGTTCTCGGTCACCGCTAATCGAGGATGACCCCACCTTCACGACAACCCGAGGGGCGGTGTTGGCTGTGTCTCTAGTCATCATCAGGGAAAAAACCTGCCTTCTTTTCTTCCTCCAACTCTGCCCGAGCGCGAGCCTTAGCGTCCATTCGTTCGTGGTAGCCAAGCTTTCGCTGAGCTCGGGTGGCTCGAGTGTTTTCCTCCAGTCGTGGATCTGTTCCTCGGGGAGCGGCCATCAGCTCGGCAGCGCTGGAAAGGGTGGGTTCCCAATCAAAGACCTGGCCCTTGCCGGGTCCAATCATCACCGCAGCCCCCGGCGTAGCGCCAGCTTTGAACAATTCCTCATCGATTCCGATTTTCATCAAACGATCGGCCAAGAATCCCACGGCCTCATCGTTGGCGAAATCGGTCTGCTCCACCCACCGCTGCGGCTTCTCCCCCAGGATGCGATACAGCGACCCCTCCGTTCCACCCTCCACCACCACGGTGAACGGCGCCTCGTTGACAGCTTTGGGTCGCACCACGATGCGAGGCGGGTGCGCTGCCGCCTCCACCATCTTCTGGCGGTGGTCGGTGACCAGCCCGCCGAGTGCATAGAGAAAGTCTTCGAGGCCCACTTTGGAGACTGTGCTGAGCGGAAACACCTCGTAACCTCGCTCCTCCAGGTCACCCTTCACCAGTTCGGCGAGGCCGTGACCCTCGGGAACGTCAACTTTGTTGAGCACGACAAGCTGGGGTCTATCGGTGAGGGGCACCTGGTCCTCGCCCAATGGATAACTCTCCAGTTCCTGGAGAATCAGGTCAAGATCACTCAGGGGGTCACGGCCTGGCTCCAGGGTCGCGCAATCGAGAACGTGCACCAGCACGCTGCACCGCTCCACGTGACGGAGGAATTCAAGACCCAACCCCTTACCCTCGCTCGCACCCGGGATAAGCCCGGGAACATCCGCCATGGTGAAGCGAACACCGCCGGCATCCACCACACCGAGATTCGGGTGCAAGGTGGTGAAGGGGTAGTCGGCAATTTTCGGAGTTGCTTTGGAGACCGCAGCAATGAGGCTCGACTTTCCCGCACTGGGGAAACCCACTAGCGCCACGTCGGCCACCACCTTGAGCTCTAGGTGAATATCCCCCTCAAACCCGTGGGTGCCGAGCAGCGCAAAACCGGGGGCTTTTCGGGCGTTACTGGCCAACGATTCGTTTCCGAGCCCGCCGCGTCCGCCCGAGGCCACCACAATGCTCATCCCGGGGCGATCGAGGTCGACCAGCATTTCGCCCGACTCATCACGCACCACAGTCCCGACCGGAACGGGAAGTGTCACGTCAGGGGCGCTTTTGCCATGTTTGGAGTCACCCTGACCCGGTGAGCCATTTCCACTGGTGCGGTGAGGACGGTGGTGGTAATCCAACAGGGTTGTCACCTGCGGGTCGGCCAGTAGCGTGATGTCCCCACCGTTGCCGCCGTTACCGCCATCGGGACCGCCCAGAGGCTTGAACTTCTCGCGGTGAACAGAGACACAGCCGTGGCCACCGTGACCCGCGGACAGGTGCAGCACGACGCGATCAACGAACGTTGTCATCGGGTCACCTTCCTGTCATCTGGCCACTAAGCGCAAAGGGCGAGCCGAAGCTCGCCCTCGCACTACAGTGTGAAAATCTTAGGTGGCGGAGTCGACCACGGCGACTACTTTGCGGCCGCCTTTGGAGCCAAACTTCACTTCGCCTGCTGCGAGGGCAAACAGGGTGTCATCGTTACCGCGCCCCACGTTGTCACCGGGGTGAAAGTGGGTTCCGCGCTGACGCACGATGATTTCGCCGGCTTTGACGACCTGACCGCCGAAGCGCTTCACTCCCAGGTACTGGGGGTTGGAGTCGCGACCGTTGCGAGTCGAGGACGCACCTTTTTTGTGTGCCATGAGCTAACTCCTTACTTCTTCGTGATGCCGGTGACTTTAATTTTCGTCAGATCCGCACGGAATCCCTGACGAGCCTTGTAGCCGGTCTTGTTCTTGTACTTCTGGATGACAATCTTGGGGCCGCGAAGGTCCTCGATGACCTCGGCGCTCACTGTGATTTTGGCAAGCTCCGCCTTGTCGTGAGTGACCTTGTCACCATCAACGTAGAGAACCGGCGCAAGAGTCAGTGACTTTTTTGCCTGGGCAGAAAGTCGGTCCACCGTGATGATGGATCCAACTTCAACTTTTTCCTGGCGCCCACCTGCGCGCACAACCGCGTAAACCACGATGCCAACCTGCCTTGTTACCTAGAAATTGAGGATGCTCTGAGAAATATCGAAATCAGCACCGAGGGTCAAGAATAGACCATTGCTGAGCCCTGGGCAACCAGAAGAATCACCAGACGAACCCGTATCCCGGATACTCCCCCACCACGGTGTTGTCCTGGAGGTCCAGCACGCGAACTACGGTGCCCTGAGAAATCTCGTCAGCGGTCAAACCCTGGTATCCCAGCGGACTGCCCTCCGGGTTGACCTCCACCAACAGGAACTGCCCATTGGGCGACAACCCAATGTTTCCGATGCTGCCGGGAGTGTCTAGTGACCCCGTCACGAGAGTGTGGATTCCCTCGGAATCCTCCCTGGTGACAATCGAGTAGGGATTACCCTCCCCCAAACCTGGCAACTGCGCGCGATGGAGACGAAGTCCATCGGGAGCGAGAGCAAACTTTTGATGCCGCAGCGACGTCCCCTCAAACTCCCCGCGAGGGACCCGGGTGAGTTCCCCGGTGGCGAGGTCTTGCGAGAGGGTCCCCAACCCATCCACGTACAGGGCTTGGGTTCCCAGAGAATCGAAACCCCACAGTTCGGCTGCGGTCCCGACCGGCAGAACCACCTGGGTCAGAGGGTTGAACCTCACCAGTTCCTGGTTCTTCTGCCAGACCAGGATTTCACCGCTCTGCGGTGACACAGCAACCGAGCGGACAGAGAGGGGTTGACCCGAAATCCCCCGGACAACCTCCGGGGTTCGGTCACTGAGCACGTCCAGCAGAACCAAAGCCCCAAACACCGACTCCATTGCCGGTGGGGTGACGTTCTGAATGGTCACCAGAGTGGTGCCCCAGGACGCGTTGGCAAGATCCACAATCTCGAAACCTGGTGGCAGGACCACTCGTTCTGCCACCCCTGTGGAGGGATCGATGAGCTCGAGCGAGCGGTCACCACCCACTTCCCGAACGACCGCCACGATGGACGCCACCGGAGTGACCGAGACAATTCCTGGAGCGGAATACAGAACCTCGGAACCGGAAACACCGGGCACTGCCCGATGAATTTCGGTGGTATCCCCCAGATCACGCAGGAAGACGAAATCGAAACCGCCGGTTGTAAAGGTGGTGGACCAGGATCCTTCCTGGCCAAGGCCGGAGGGTCGCACTCCTGAAATATCCACCCGGTACTCGGTGTCAGCCAGGAGCGGTTGGTCGAAGGTCAACCGAACACTGAGCCCATCATCGTCGAGGGTGAAAGGGGCTTCGGGGGTGATAAGAACTTGGTCGATTCCCACCGGATCAATCGCGCGATCAGAGCGCAATGCCACAAACGCACCGCTTCTTTGGTGCAGGGACGACTCATCGATCTGAACATCCCGAAGCTTCGGGCCCTGGAGCATGCTCCAGGCGCCAACCCCCACAATTACCAGGGTCAACACGGTCACCATCACCACCACCAGAGTGCGAAAATCCTTCGCGCCGGGGGTGACGCCGCGATCAGAAAAGGTAGGGCTCACGCGGCACCTCCTCCTCCACGGTGTCACCAGGCACAACCGCGAGGTTTCCGGGTTCCGCAATTTGAGGAAGAACCTGGAACCCACCGTTCACGGTGACCCAGGAATCAACCGCGAACTCATCACTCCATCCGGGGTAGTAGACCGGGATGCTCACCGGCTGAGCGTCCACTGCACAGCAGGTGACCACAAATCGGGTGAGGAAGAACACATCGGGGTCTCCGCTGTCGGTGATGGTGCCTAGAGCGCTGAACGGTTTACCCCTGAAGAAAGACGGGTCTTGGGTTTGAATCAGCAGGCTCGCCCAGTCCCGAACGGTGAGGTTTTCAAAGCCTGAGGTCGTCGATTCAACATCGATCGCATCCGCGGCGGGAGACGTTGCCACGGTGCCAAAACTCCGGTTTTCCGCCGTGTAACTCGACAGTGTTGTCGGCGGCAAGACCAGCGCAATCGTCACCACCACGGCCACGAGGCCAAGCGACAACCACTCCATGATGGAGTGGCCCTTGGCGTGTTTGTGGCCAGCATGAGAGTGGCCTTTCGTGGGCACAAAGAAGGCGATGGCCATCAGGGACACCCCGATCGCCGCCATCACCAGGGTGAAGAGGTTGTATCGGGGGTGAATGTAAAAACCGAGCATGCCCTGCCACCCCAGCCACACTGTCACCAGGGTGAGAACTCCGATGGCGAACACCCCTCGCCACGCCATGACCTTATCCAGCACTGTTCATCACCATCCCCAACGCCAACGAACACAGTCCCACCACGAGCGCCATCACGGCAATCGATCGACCGGCGAACGTGGTGCGCAGAAGCGCGACCATTTTGATATCAATCAGTGGCCCAAAAACAAGGAATGCCACGATCGAGCCTGGCAAGAATGTCTGCGCAAAAGGCAGGATGAAAAAAGCATCCACGTTGGCGCAGACGGAAATCACGAAAGCCAGGATGATCAGCGCCACCACGCTCACAATCGGATCAGTCCCGAGCGCCAACAGCACTTCCCGAGACACCCCCACCTGAATTGCACCAGCGATGAAGGCTCCCAGAGTGAGCGCAGGCATCAGGGCGGTGGACTCGGACACAAACAAGGACCCAACCCTCTGCAACTTTGTGTCGCCACGGTCAGCCGCGGGGAGCGCGCACTCGCGAACAAACTGTGTCGTCAGAATGCTCTCGGGGTTCGGGTGGAGCGAGAACAACCAGCCGAGCAGGTTCGCAATGAGGTACCCGGCCACCAGTCGTGCCACCAAAATGCCATCATCGAAACCAAACGCTTGATGGGTCGTAATGATGGTGACGGGATTCACAATGGGGGCCGCAAAGAGGAAGGTGACAGAGTCACCCACCCCGTAGCCGCGCCCCATGAGCCCGCGGGCAAGCGGAACATTCCCGCATTCACAGACCGGCAAAAACATCCCAAACAGTGACACAATCGCGCGCCTGGCAAACGGATTCTTCGGAAGCCAGCTCTCTAGCCAGGAGGGTGGAACAAACACCTGAACCACAATCGACAGCGCAATTCCCAGCACAATGAAGGGAAGCGACTCAATCAGTAAGGACAGCGCGAGCGTGATGACGTCTTGAAGCTGGCCCCGAAAAGGAGCCAAGTTGTCGCTCGTCCACGATCGCAGTGCAACCAGTCCCACCAGTGCCAGCAGAAGCGCGAGAGGAACCAGGCGTCTCATGGCTGAAGGGTATCTTCCAGAGCTGGAAAAACTCGTTATCCGCTCGTTGCTCGGCGCCGCCGCTTGGACGTCCCAGGCGCTGGGGCCTCGGGAAGAGCGGCCAACACAGAATCCAGCATTTCGGGGTTCTCTGCCGCGGGCTTTTTTGCTCGACGGGTTGTCGTTGCAGCCGGCTTGTCAGCCTTCGGCGCCGCCGGTGTGGTGTGCCCCACAGTGCTCTTCGCGATCTGCGCAATCGCATTGCGTGCATCATCCGTGATTTGGTGCGGGGCCACGGAGGGTTGTGAGGAGCCAGAGGATTTACGCTTCTTCGCCGGTGCGCTCTCCGACTTTGATCGAGACACCGGCTCGTGGTGAACAATGAGGCCTCGGCCCTGACATATCTCGCAGGACTCGCTAAACGTCTCCAAAAGGCCTAGCCCAAGCTTCTTCCGCGTCATCTGAACTAGTCCAAGACTGGTGACTTCGGCCACCTGATGCTTGGTGCGATCACGACCCAGGCATTCCATAAGGCGCTGCAACACGAGGTCGCGGTTGG
>Ga0213868_10002185_pt1 | contig 18778 bp, 9 predicted proteins | sample PICome_9_FD_160087 | JGI IMG/M metagenome (GOLD analysis project Ga0213868, IMG submission 160087) | Coastal seawater microbial communities near Pivers Island, North Carolina, United States - PICO127 | ecosystem: Environmental > Aquatic > Marine > Coastal | place: USA: North Carolina | collected...
TTTTCGGGGGTCGGAAAAATCAAAAAAACGTCGAAAAGTCAAGTATTGTCAAGATCGAAGGCCGTCGAGGATCAAAACTGTCACATTTCAAGCCAATAAACTCAAGCGAAAGACTTTCAAAAATGTCTGCAACCATTATACTCCTTATTCTGACTTTGACTTTGGTTTTCTATGACTCATTTCTTGGATACTTCTTATCGCTTATCCTTCAGATGTTGCTGAGAATCGGCGCGATTAAGCTAGTCAAGAAAAAGAGAAAAGAACTTAAAAGGCGAAGAAAAAACATGAGAATGCAAGGTTTTGATGAGAAGGAAAACGAGGAGATGTGGACAATAAAGACGAACATATTCCAGAATCTATTCCTAGGACGCCAAAAATCTCCAATGTTAGCATTGAAACATTCTAAGAGTAGCAATAGCATCAAATCCAATGAACAAATAGCTAATGTAGTCGGACTATCAGTTACTGTTACAAGGTTTCAAATTCAATCGGTAAATATTGATCCGATCGTCGGAGTCAAAGACTTTTTTACCAAGAGACTTCGAACTTTTCTCCTTGGAGTTTCATTCAAGAATCTGAAGGTGGGAGTATCGGCTCATTTTCAAGTTGCGAAACGAGATGATAATTCAATCGAAACCGTGACAATAGATGGGCAACTACTTATCAATTCTATTCGAGTGAATCTATTTTCAAAAGGTCTTTTTGTCCTTTTAATTAAAAAAATCGAGTCACTATGGGGTATAATACGAAAAGGAAAATTGTCTTTTCAATCTGATGATATGGGCTTAATTTTTAATCAATCTGAAGAATCAGAAAGCTCTATTGTGGCGGGAAGTATTAGTATTGATAGCACACATAACGAAGTTGATAGGAACAATCAGTCGCCTATGTATATCCTCAACAAGATTTTTGGAGGTACAATCATTAGAGGATTGAATATCGATGCAAAAATAAACTGCAACCCTAGCACAATCGCGAGTATAGATTCAAAAAGTCCTGACTCAAAATGTTGTCATATATCTATTTCTTCCAAAAGAATATCTTTTATGGTCAACATACCAAGTCCGCACCACCACGATCATGATGACAGTGAAAAGATAATATTAAACCTCAAAGATCTTCAAACCTTCGTCAGAGTATTGAATACCGATGAAGATAACAATGTGCCAAGGAACACTGCACAACGAATGTGTATTACCTCTCTCAATCTTCTCTTGAATATGAGCGCTGGTGAAGAAGGTGGACGTATTGCAAGAGTTGAATTCAATAGTGGTCATAGTCCTGATATTGAAAAAGAAAATATTGCGCTAGTTTTTTCTGGAACTCAAATGTCTGCTTTATTGGCATTTTGTAGAATAAATTGGACATCCTTCGTAAGAGAGTTCAAGTCACTTCCTAATGGTCGCTTATCAGAGGCAAACACTAGTCAGAGAACAAAGACGAAACGCTTCGAATTTCAAATCAGCGAAATTTCAGTTAATATTAATGTTCTTATAGCTCTGGAAGATGAAAGATATCGGCTTGTTTCTGATAATAATTTGGATTCAACCAGGGTTGCGGCCGAGATATTATCGAGTATTTTAGCACAAGTTCGATTCGAAAATTCTCGAAGTTGCTTCGGGCTTGATTTACAGCTTGCACACACAAAACTGATTCATAGCACATCCATCAATGACAAAGTTATTCAAAAAACTTCCATGTTTGATTTGGAATATATCATTATTTCAAATAAAATACATGCACATGATAGCAGAACAGAGATCTCAATGGGAGACATATTTTTTGAGGCTAAAGATGAAACTCAAACTCGCGATGTTGTACTGTTGATAACTTCTTTCCTTTCTTTTCTTCGATCAACTCGATCAATGAATACAGAAAATCCTGGAAATAAGAAGTACACGTTTTTTTCCAAGGATCTTGTAATGTCTTGCAGTTCAATTACTGTGGATATGGCACTGCTCTCTGTCAATGAGGAATTTCTGCCTAACCTTCCAACTTATTACATAATACGAACACAAGAAGTTCTTATGCACAACACAGAGACAGAGATATCGATGTCAAGTTCAATTAAAGTGGCAAATATTAATGTATCATTAGGCTTTTCTCCTCATGCTACATTTCCAACATTCCACAGCTTTCCTCTCGATCCAGAAATAGAAGATACAGATGACAGTTGTATCAGTAGTGAAACTCGATACTCCCTATTTGAACTGAAATCATCTGATGTTGATATACTTTCCACGAAAGACGATGAAAAAGATTCTCTTGTTTTTTCTACCGCTGACTTGTTCGTTTCTGAAAGAATGAATTGGATTCCTCGAAAGGGTATCTCTGGTCAATGCAACAATCTTATTATGTGCAACGGACCATTAGAACTGAGAACCGACAAAGAACGAGGACCTCAATTAATTCTTGAGAAAATTTCTTTTAACTTACACTGCGAAGAATTGCGCATTCTCTGGTCCCCTATTGTTCAATGGTATATCTCTTCAGCTATAAAGCATGTGCATAGTTCAATAGTGAGACCATTCAGTACTCCAAATCAAAAACGGCCAGATGAAAATGTTACTCGAGATCGAAAAGTTAACAGAAGAGTTTTGATTCGATCCAACAGTGCTCGAGTCTATGCGAGGTTTGTACTTGGAGGTGGTTCGGTTGCTGATTTAACGACGGTGGATCTTTTTGTTGATATTTTCAATGACCGGAATGATACATGGGACAAACCGAATGTCTCAGTCTCAGCTGGAGAAACGTCACTCGACTTGAATGAAAGTAAATTTCAAGTCGCAATCTTGCAGTCAATAATTTTTTTCAATGGCCTTCGAAGAGCATCAGCTGCGGAGATAGATGCGTATTGCTCGCAACGATCTGGAGCTATCGATCTTAACGATGAAATTGTGGTAGGCTTATGCGGCACGCCGCTAGTTGAGAGGTTCGAGATCACTATTGGAGGCATGGCAAATGTAAGCCTTCCTCCAACAGTTCATCTCGGGAAGATAATTGAAGATATTAATAGAACACAAAGATCAACGAAAGACGGTTTGTTATATGCAGGCCTATCAAAGGAAACGCATCACAAGAAGCTTAGGTACCAGCTGATGGATATCTCAATGAAAATACCGTTCCTCGAGGCGCATTTTCTGGAAGATGAAATCTTTAACCTATATGAGACTGCTGACATGAATATGATCAATATGGTCGGTCGTTTAAAGCATGGTAGGTTAGCTACACATGGATATTTACTTGATAGATGGAGGTTCCATATAACTGGATTTGATGTGAAAATCAAACGCCATACACCTCCGCAAAAAACACAGCAACATTTGCGCGATTTAGATGAAGATAAATCCAGAAAATATTTGTATGGACCAAAGGTGGATGGCGGTGTTTTTTCCGTTCATTTTGATAGAGTTGTGAATACTCTTCATCCACAGAATTTATCGACTCCTTTAGGAGATATTACGAACTGGGATATTAATGGATTACTATATTTAGCTGCTTTAGATCCTATCACAGACGGGCTGACTAGTGGGCATCATTTTTGTATTCCTGTCAAGTGTCATCATACAAATAGATTTACTAATGGCCCTGATGAAGCATCCTGTGGCTGCAACTATGCAGTTCGAATGTTCTCGCGTAAAATTCCGACAAAAATATATTTTGATTTGGAATTGCGTAGTGTCTTAGTGCATTCAACGTACGGAGACATTGTGGGTAGGTCTATTTCTAATTTGATGAACATTATTAACCGATTAATTCCAAAACCACCGCTTGAGGATCCTCGATTGAATCCTGAATGCTCTTCAACATCCAATCCGCCCAACTTGGATTGGTGGGATAATTTGCGGAATCAATTCCATGGGAAATTCAAATGGATGGTTGATACAATGAGCTTCCGATGGTTACTTGATTGTACTTCTCGTTATGATAAGTGCTTGTTTCTTACGGCTGACAAGTTCATTTTGACACATAAAACTGGAATAGCCACATTAGACCTCGATAATGTGATTATATCCGTTCCAGATTCATCATATCACATGCTGAATGGAAATACATTTGGTGATGGAGCATCATCAATCAGACAATACTTATTGAAATCAGATATTAGTCTTGAAATGAAAAGGCATCCACTGATCTTATTTCCTCATTTATCAATTCAATTTAAATTCAAATGGGACGTCTCGAACGTGGAAAGTACGCGACATCATAGTTCATACACGGAAAAAGATGTAAATGATTGTGTTGATGATGATTACTTTCATCGATTTCGCAGTCATGGCTGGCACATTCACTTAAGTGTCTTTCTGCAGCATGAAAATGAATACGAAAATTGGATAGCATTACGTGGTGATGTTCTGCCTTGGTTGACTCATAAGTCTACAGTATATCGTAGCCCTGGGGACACAGAGCAAAGCAATGATGGACCCGATCCGTTACCAAAGCTTCGAAGTATTCAAGTGATCGTAGACACATCTAATCTGAATATTGGAGCTTGGTTTGAGGAAGTATCCACATCTAATCACTCGATTCATTCGATTGAGAAAATAGAGGGCTTATATTTTCATATTCCTAATTTGTCATATACATTATCAAAAACAGATGGCCACGTAATAGACTTGTCTAAGGTTCGCGCCGCCTTACTAACAGTAGATACAGGACGTTCCGATCAAAGGATTTTCCTTGCGCAAGCAGTAGATTCCTGCAAAAAATTTGAATTGCTACTTTTTCCAGAGATTCTTTATGAGATCAACGCTAAGCATACACATTGCTTGTTTGATAGACTTCAACAAGCTACCAAGAATGTTAAAAGTTTAGAGTATCTTCTTTTTGTCGATAGAGTAAAGATATTGGACCGATCTCTTCAAGACATCAAATCTTCTCAGTTTTTTGCTTACAAGAACGGAGCTCAATGGTCAGTTCTCGTTGCTCGGATGAAATTGTTGTGGACTGTCGTGATTCGTGATAGCGTACTGGCTATTGTGAAGGATATTTTATTTGCCATAAATTTTATGAGTGTGAATTCAAGAGGAACACCGCAACTCTTAGAGGTGGAAGAAAACATAAAATCGACGACTGTTGCAAAACACGAAGGCAATTTTGTGATCTCAGACGGTGGTACAAGCGCTGACGATTCGTCTAGCGACAGTGATTCAAAGAGTTCAATTAACGTTGCACCGAAGTCGCATTTGAATTTTCTCCTAGATGACAACGAGGATGATCACGTGGTATCTGGCTCCAATTTTATAGCCAAAGCTAACAATATGACTCACACACAAGATAACAGAAAGCAAACAATGTTCAGAAGAGGCGCCACAAACACTATTGTTCCCACTTTCAACTTACATTTAAGTAACCCTCAAATTCAATTTCATAGTGAGAAAACTGGAGGGAGCATAATAATTGGACTTCGTGGAGCGTACATTGAAGCACGAAAATTTATGAATCTGTTCGCAAAAGAAGAGTTCTTTGAGAAAGATGATTTCAGACTTGAAACTCTACTGAGGAGAACTGAATTTGCATATACCCTTGATAGGTTAGAACTATTTTCTATCAATGATAACGTGGACGTGGATGTTGGTCTTCAATGGTTAGAGGTGGATCTGAATGGTAAAAGTGAATCGTTTGCAGATTCAGAATACCAGCAACATCAAAGATTTTTAGGAAACGGGAGATATTGTAGTTCATCTGAAGAATTCGGTATTTTTGATATCAAGGACTTCAGTCTACCATTTTTATGTTCCAGTATCATGAGTCCGGCCACGTTTAAGACAATACAACGATTTCATAGGCCACCAATTGACCTGACAAAAGAAGAGTTAGAAAAAGTTATTACGGATAGATTTATATCATCATTCGAAAGCGCCAACAACGACGATGCCCAAGGAAAATCCATTGACTTCTTGCAAATAATGATCGATGAACTTGCTTTTTATTTAGATTCGTATCAGTTTTCTACTACACTGGATGTTATAAGGAACACTTTACTGGAGCCTCTCAAGCCACGAAAAGAGCGTTACTACCAACAAAGGAAAAAATCAGATGATCAAAGTAGCCTTCACAGAGATAGATCTTCGCCCATGAGATCAGGTTTTATATCACAAAATACCGCGCAGAGTAGGGTAGAACAAGCTTTACTTAAATGGCAGACGGAACCCAACAGCAAAGCGAAGAAAAAATGGAGAGAGCATTTACGTGTTCTGGCAAAATACTTGCTTGTCGAAATTGAAGAAAGACAGCACAGTGTCGATGAGCCCAGTATTAGACAAATTGAATACTCACTAGGTAAAGCAAAATGGACTGTTGCAGGTCCTGATTCAACCAGTGATGCAGAGATAATATTTACGGGATTTAAAGGCGTTCATGATTTTACTGCCGATGGGAGCGTGAATTCTCAGATCGGACTTGAGGATATGCACGTGAGAGCGTTAAATCCCACTAGCCAAGCTATGATTTTCCATGACTCATCGGTAATCCTGAAGACCATACTGGGCAATGAAAGGTCCCCATGTCAACGGTGTGGCGAGTACTTTGAACGATCTTCCAACCACGCAGCAGCCTGTACTTTCCATCCAGGTGTTTATGAGGAGTCCCAAAACAAAAATATATATCGATGGAGTTGTTGCGATGAAACAGATCAATTTGCAGCTGGATGCGAAGCGAGACCACATACTGGATTAGAGCGAGCTATCCAAGTTCGATTCGATGCTCTACCTAGAAAAGTGAAGGGTCTTTCCATGTACAGACATTTTGAGGCAAACATTTACCCAGGAGTTCCACATACTATTGTTGTTCAGCTCACAAAGAGTCATGCCAAATCGTTTATGGACTATTTCCTCGGAAATTCTTCAGATATACTCGACAATGATGATGAGTCCATGATCTCCGAACCGATAGGATCTCGAGAGCGACTTGAATCCTTTGGTGACGAGAATAGAAGGCTACTGCTTTTTGGAGGTACATCGTCGAAAAAGGACTTTCTAAGAAGTAAAGATTCAAAAGATAGCGAGCTCGATAATGAAAAAATCAAATCAAGGGGTAAAAAAGAGCTGGGTGAGATTATCTTTTTGAAGCTGTGGCGGATGGGCGACATTAACATTAATCTTTCGATTGCAGGCTTTGGGAGAGTGGTTGATATCAATGAACAAGCTCTCGTTGTATCTAGTTTCCAACGAGCATATAAAATTGGCCCCGTTGACCATCTGGTTCGTAAGGTTTTAGGACATCTATTGAAGGATTTAATGAGCAGTGGATTAGAAATTATCAAAGACAAGCTGTCAGGGAAAAACAAATATTTGTCCAATAATACACAACAAAAGCAACTAAAAGGAAGTGCATTAGAGGCTGTAAAAGAGGAGGGTAGTGATGACGAACACCGTAATGAATTGCTACTTGGTGCCACTGATCTGACAAAAAAGAACAAAAAATTAATATGGTTCAGAAGAAAGCAGTCAACGTTTCATTCTTAGAAATAAAATGAATTCCATTCTTCTTTTTTCATAAGTTTAGGTCATGATCTTTTGAATAAAACTATATCCCATTTTACAAAGGCAGACAAAAAATAGAAAAGTTTCGGAGTAAAAAAACATTTGTTCCTTTTTCGTTAAGACACATAAGCATAAGCCCCTTGGCCTTCGACGGAATTGAAACGTCGATGATCGGAGAGATTTTCACAGAATTACCTCCTTTCCACAGATCTTACACAGTGCACACTTGAATAGCAAACTCGCGAACTTGAAAATGACATCAGTTCGATTTGTTCCAACAGATAAAGAGAAGGCGGAGATAGATAAGACTGAGCAACTAAATCTGGAAGATATAGCCAATGAGAGCCAAAGTAATGGCTTATTTGATAGTTTAGATCCGGACGATGGTATGTTTTTGTTTGATATCTACATTCCAATGCAACATTTGGTACGATTGTTCTCTTAAACATTTTACCATCTTTCCACCGACTGCAGAATCTATGTTGAACTTTTTTATAGAGGAACATTTGTCCTTTGGTTCTAACCAAACAAACGAGTCAACAAGTCATGTCCCACGAATAGAAAATGAGCCCTTGAAATCACGCACACACGATGCAGTACCGTCCATTTTAAAGCAGACAACTATTATGCATACGAGTGAGAAAGATGCCTTAGGTATTCCTAACACTCCAGCAGTACATTTTTATCCTCGAACTACCACACACCTTTCCGAACACACGTCCAATTTTAAAACAAGTGAACTATCCACCGATGGAGATGACAAGAAACAGAAAAATAACTCGTTTAATCAGATGTTCTCCGACATGACCTCTCAGCATGAATCTAATGGTATATCACCCATTTCACCAGCTGCGATGTGTACCACTGAAGTACTAATGTTGCCCGGTTCGAATAATGTGACCTTTCAATCGAATCATCCACATCCGCCCAAACAGCAGCATCTTGGAGTTACTCCATCAAACGCTGTAAATGAAGAAATAAATGTTCCTGCCTGGCTTCAACATATGAATATGGTTGCAACCATGTCGTCAAAGCAAGCTTCGAGTACGCAACCCAATACTGGCAATGGGATGCTCAAGTCGAGTAACAAGACATCGTTGCCTGCTCCAGCCACGAGAAATAAGGAACATCCAATGCACATTCACTTGGCACGAACGGGAGTGGCAAATTTAGATTCTTTAAAGGCTTCTGATCCCCGTTATACAGTTAAGAACATCGATAGTAATGTTCAAGTAAGTGCAAGTTTTTCTCATGATCGATCAGTGGTAGAGAATCATGGTGTATCCAATATACACCCTGCACTAAAGGCTTATATTGGAATGTCATTGAAACATGAAGCAAAGGAAGAGTCCAAGGAAAAGCGCGCGCAACGACTGGCCAGAAATAGAGAGAGCGCAAGACAAAGTAGAAGGCGAAAGAAAGAGATGTTATTGACATTACGAGAAAAAGTCAATACATTGTATGACCAATTGGAATACGAGAGAAGATTGCAACTAGAAATTATGGAGTCGAAACTTTTATCAGAGAAGAAGTCGATCATTCTGGACATTGCTTCGCAGTGTCCAGATCCTCGTCGCATTGGAGCAACTGAAAAACTGATACACTTACTTAAAAACGAAGGGCCTGATACAACAAGTCGTCTCGCAGTCATTCAATTTCAATATCGTCAATTGAAGAGACTCTATTTACCATCCTATGCACAGTTCTTGTTAGAGCTGTCACTGAAAGACTTTTCATTCTTCACGGCGGCAAAAGAATCAGCACAAAAGCAAAAACATTTGGCCGTCAATAATATAAACAGTAGAACAAGCTCTAGAATTGTGGGAGAAGAGATATCGAAATCCTACGAGGAAGGTACGAACAAAGCGTCCGAGAGCAAGTTATTCTGTAATTTCTTGGACGACGATAAAATGTGGCCATTGTTCTGTCATGAATTGACCATTGGCATTGATCAGGAAGAGAAATTATTGCAAGCATTAGAAAGGTACGCTCTTTATATAGTTTCTTCAAATTCCATTGATTTTTTGAAAGTGTTATCTAAAACCATATTTGAATCAATACAGTATGCAGAGAAACGAACAGTTCAAACATAGGCGACTGGAAATATACAAATATGTTTCAACTGTGGCTGAAATGAAGGAAAAGTTACTCAAATCTAGCCCAGCTATCCGAAAACAGAACTTGTCATATTTACTTCAAATTCTTACTCCGGCACAAGCTATTCGTTATCTGAAATGGATGACTGTGAATAAAGAAAGATGTAAGCAGCTATTTCTCAACGAGAACAAAATATACTCTGGTCGTTCTGTTGACAAATTATTTGAAGGTTTGGATATCAAAAAGAGGGATGTATAATATATCATATATATGTAATTGTGTATAGAAGTAGTACCTTTGTGAAGATATTCGAAATGTTGTGGTTCTAATGCCAATCAATGAAATAATACCCTTTTCGTCATTCTGTTGTGAATGATGAGAACTCCCAACAGAACAAGGTAATGTGTAACATAAACATTACGCACTACGAACTACGAGCACTACAACAAACGAAAGAATACAGAATACAAATACATCTCCCAACTCATAATCTATGTTATATATACAAAAGTAAATAGCAGTTTCACACACACAGAGAGCGAGATAGAGATAGAAGGGTATATGAAAAGATAGACATCAGTATGAAAACCCCAACAAGACCATGGAAGAGAGAACACGCAGTCTCACTCCCCAAACTGTCATCAGATGTTGACCACAAACCCAAGACAACCGGATCTTTCGGCATTTTAGTGATTGGTATTGGTGGTGCAAATGGGTGCACTATGCTTGCCGGGATTCTGGCCAATCGAAATAAATTATCTTGGTATGGACCACATGGAGAAGGTCCTCTTGATGCAAACTATTTCGGATGCATATCACAGATCCCTCAGAGGGGAATTCATGGAGGTGTTGGTTACAAGGGAAAGATCCATGGACTAGCTGACGCGAACTTGGCTGCCATTGGAGGATGGGATATTAGACCTACCAAATTAGGGGATGCATTGTTTGAAGCTCAGATTCTGGATTATGATCTTGTGAAGCAAGTGCGAGAGGAAATGAATACTAAGTTCCCTATCTTTAAAGGGTATTACGACCCTCGTTTCATCGGTTCCAGCCAGCATAATACCGCAACTCATATTTTGAGCAAGGAAGAAGCTCCAAATGCCACTGAAGCTATCAAGTGCATTCGTGCAGACATACGGTATTTCAAATGGAAAAACGGGGTTGTAGGACACACAACTGTGATATGGAGTGCGTCGGTTGAACCCAATAGCGAGTATTGTGTGGACGGTGGCGGGCTTGATACCGCACAGGATCTACTGCGTTCTATTTCCATGACAGACGAAGAACGCGGAGGCCCACGTAAGTTCACATGCTTTCTATCCTTATTGTTTTGGTTTTTCAGCTGCTGATACTAACGGTTCATTCTGTCACCAACTGGTTTTTCTAGTTCCTCCAAGTCTCATTTATGCAACAGCAGCAATCATGGAAGGATGTTCATTTGTCAATGGAGGATCACAAAATACTATCTGCAAGGGTCTTACTGAATTGGCGAAACAACAGCTTGGAGTTTACTGTCTCGGAACAGATTTCAAGGCGGGTCAGACAAAATTCAAAACTGCAGCAGTTGAGTATCTACGGACCATGGGTCTTACTCCAAAAGTTATTGCTTCTAGTAATCACTTAGGAAACAATGACATGCATAATTTAGCAACAGGAGATGCCGCACGCAAAGCGAAACTTCGTGTGAAACATGACATCTTTGCTGCGTGGGAAGAAGACATCGATCATAAGGTTTCTGTCATGTACACCCCAATGATCAATGATGAGAAGCGAGATTTTGTTGAGTACACATCGCTCGGTTTCCTTTCTCAGCATCATACTATGGTGACATACACACGTGCATCAGACTCGGTACTATGTGTGCCTCTTATGATCGATGCCGCAGTCTGGATTGACTTTTTCTCGAGGAAAAGCTGGTCATATGAAAATGTAGCGAAAGCTTTAGCATATCTGTTTAAAGTACCCGAAGGCGCTGCTAAAGGTGTCGATCCTGGATTTTTCCGTCAAATGCAAGAGTTAGATAGGCAGTTACTGGATGTATCAGAAAGTGCCTCTGGAAGAAAGAAAAACATTTCTCTGAACGAAATAATTTCGACCAAACGCGTCGTTAAGTTCAAGGAAAAGGAAACAGGGGGTGCATTCTTTACCGAGTGGAACATTCCAAATGACCTTGGTATTATCTGTGCTGGTCTTGCATGCGTTGACATGCAGCTCTTAGGCGCAACCGGCGGTGGCGGAGGTGAAAGCATCGAAACTTTTCAAGGTGAAAAGTCGATGGGAGGAGGGAGTGTCTCAATGGCATGCAAAAATCTAAGCCGCCTTAGTCATCTGGATCCTTTGGAAGATGTCTACATGCAAGTCACCCCACCTGTAGTTTCCTCTATTGTTCCTTTATGCAAAATCGGTTTCGACAATGCCGGAAACAACCTTATCAATTTCCTGGAATCAGTGGGAGATCTATCCAAAAATATCGAGACAAAATATATGAAAAATGCAAGAATCCGCGATCCTAATGCAAGGACCGCTTTGGCTGTGCTACCTATCTACCAAGACGGACGTCGGGGGTGTTTCTTTGATGCAGCTTCGAATGCCACATTTGCTGCAAACGAGTTGGTAGAAATGATGGAGGAAGCTTGTAATAACGAAGAAACATCTTTCGGTGCTTTCTTATTCGGGTACCCACATTTACTACCAAAGATGCAAGGCGAAGCACTTGCGCATATATTCTCGAGGGCTCGTTCTTTAATGGAGAATGGAGGAATCGTGGTTTTAGATTTGAATGGGGTGCCTGAAAGCGAAAAACAAATAACTCCATTCGGTTCTATGTGCTCCGCAAGCACTCTTGCTGATGATCCAGTCATTGGCCCAGCATTATCTCACACAGATATCCTCCATTTGAATGAAGACGAATTAAAAAATTTGACAGGTATTTCTTTTGATGATATCGACGAAAAGCAGGCGAATGATTCCATTTCAAAGGCAGCTTCATTGTTCCTCGAATGTGGGGTTGCAGTAGTAGCTGTCACTCGAGGCAAAAAAGGCTGTTATATCAAATGCAATGATGAGAATAGGTTTTCTTCATCGAAGATGCTTCCTTCCTCCTGGGTAGACAAGGAAATCCAAGTTGAGGCCTCTTTATTACCTCCCGATACTGAAATAAATTCGAATGGTGCAGGAGATGCATTTACTTCCGGTTTGTTAGTTGCTGCAATGCTTCGTCATACTGGTTTGGTAGAGAACCCTATCGAAACCAACTTGCCATTGAAAAGCTCAGTTAATAACGATGATGACTTACTAGATAGCACTGTTTCTATTGGAACTATGAGCCCAAAGAAGCTGACCCCTTACACACTTTATATGAAAGAAAATTACATGGCACTTAAATCAAAGTATTCAGAAGATAGAACAGCCCTATTTTCAAAATGCAATGAGTTGTGGGACGAAGAGTCCGAAGAAGTTAAGACAATGTACGAACGAAAATGCGAGGAGGAAATTGAGCGACTTCAAAAGGAACTTGCCTCTGTTGATGCAATGGAAGAAAACAATAGCGACTCGACTCCGTTAGAACCAACTGTTGATCTGCACTTGGCAAATCAGCCAATGGCTCTGGAAACGGCAGCGCAATTTGCATCCCTTGTTGCCGCTAGACATATTGATATGTCAACCAGAGATACCAAAAACTTGAATATTAATCGTATCCGTGAAGCTTCTTGTGTTTCCTCGTATGGGCTAGAAGAAATTTAGAATAGCAGATAATTTTTTAAAAAAAATTAAGACTCATCGGGATCATATCCAGGAGGTCGATTCTTAGGATCGTTCGTCAAACTAGCTCTATAGATTCTCCAAGAACTCAAAACCAGAGCTTCGAATACAATATCATTAATCAGCTCAACAGTTGCTTTTAAAAGCCGGGTGTCAATCTCTGGACTTTCCCCTACCTGCACATATCTTCCAAATTCCAAAAGCAAATCCACTTGCGTCGAAAATATTAGAATACCAACTGAAAACGCTCCCCCTTGTACAATTCTTCTTATCACAGTTCCGTACCCTCGTCTCCCGCTCACATTAAATGCATCAGATTCATAAGATTTTGAAGCTAGTGCACCAAGAAACCAGCAAACAGCAAGTCCAGCACCATGAACTAATGTGGGAACGAGCAGTGAACCTTGCGTAGGCACTGTATACAGCATCCCTGGTTGCTTTGTTAGTGGTGTAAGCCATGTTGGGAATGGAGAATGATTGATGGTCAACCAGAATACTTCTATGGTAGGAGCAACAATTTGTGCAAATAGAGCATCGCTAAGAGGTAGACCTGCGTCGTCTATTTTGGGAGATGTAAATCGTTCGAATACGGATACGTCTTCATCTTCGCTGTATTTCATCGCGACAGTAGTGGCGCTGTTCCTTTTAGTGAATTGCGATATTGAGGGGAAACATACTACAGATTGCAAAACGAAGCCTAGCAATAGAATGCAAGTAAGTATAAATGGTTTCCGCCGACTACGATGGCACAAGTACAACATAATCGCTGGTTTTGGACCAATGATTTGATTTTGACGCATTTAGAGCACTAATTAGGCTTCATGCGTCACGTGTCGCTTGCTTGTTGCTTGTTGTTTTTCTGCTAAATTATTTGAGGGGGCAATAGCTTTTTTCCGTTGCAGCATCAGTTTTCAAATGCATCAATGCGACATTCAGGAGTTTATCTCTTCACCAATCCAATGACATGCATCATATTTAATAACACATATATAGCAAAGTATAGAGAAAATGCATGGTAATGCATTCAAGGAGTGACCATGTGTTTCCTTTTTTTAAAAATCGTATGATATGACATGATAATCGTCACATTTCTAGTTTTTTTTCATGCCAAGATTTTTCGAACAAAATAAAAGAGTAATACAGTGATTATCTTTTTGACCTAGGACTAATGATTTTGCCATCTTTCTTTGATAAAACAACAAGACCTTCACTGACGAACCTCTGGATTAATCGAGATTCAATATTTCTCGCTTCAGTCTTTCCAGCAGGCACTTTTACAATAACGGCCTTAGCATTTTGAAATCCATTTTTTTGTCTATGCGTCCGAAATCTATTTGAAATCCTATCTGTCTCCCCTATATAAAATGAAGATCCAACATGAAATACATACACACAAGAAAAACCTTCAAAGGATGCAGGAACTGACCAGTTCGGATCAACTTCACTTGGTTCTTGGTCACTAATTAGCATTGTCAATTTTTTAGCGATATCAAAGTCATTTTGACTTACAGAATCTGTTTCTGTTTCGTAAGAAACTGTAGATTGAATATCACGAGAAAGCCCACTTTCATCTAGATGTGTAGCAAATGATTTAGCACGATTGATGATATCAATGGGGATGCCAAATTTGGAAGCAGTTTTCAAAGCCATAGAATCACGGCATACTCCATCGATTAATCTATAAGTCCATTTATCTCCATAGTTAGTGGCTTCCATTTGTTTTTTCTTGATATTTTTATTTGCTTCGTCATTTAAAGGAAGATCGATAATGGAGTGCAGATGAGTCGCAAAGAAACCAGTCATACGTTTTTGTGCCATCCATTCCAAGAGCGCTGCTGCAAGGCTATATGAATACATGAGTAACATCGATAATTTCACATTTTAAGATTTTAGAACACAATCAAATCGAACTTACCTGGTGCCATCTTTTGGAGAGGTCCCACGACCAAGTTCGTCAACAAAAACTAAAGATTTATCTCCGCATACACGTAACAGCGCTGCTATATCCCCCATCTCTGCACCAAAGGCACTTTTATTCTCGGACGGAACATCAGCTGAAGCACCCCGTAGAAATAAATAGTCAAACTTTCTGATTTCAGTTCCCGGTCCAACCGGTGAACAAAATCCACACACCGATAGCAGAGCCACAGCAGCCGCAGATCTCATTATTGTCGATTTACCTGCCATATTTGGAGATGATAATAGAATCATTCCTACACAAAATTATACATCGATCAGTATTACCAACTTCGACATAAAATGGGGCTTGTCATGAATTAGATTACACAACTTACCATCTAACTCAAAAGTGTTAGAAACGGCCTCAGATCTATCCATCCAATACGGAGTCAATTGCTGAAAATTACATTTTGATGAATCTGGACCCTCGTCAGTATGAACAATCTTTGCCATAGACCATCCAAGGGCATTAGAATTTTTGCAGTGATAAGATACAGTGGCTAGAATTAAGTTGAAATGCGCAGACTGAGAAATGGCAGGCAGATGACCCGTTTCGCATAAAAGTACACTAAGCTCCTTCAATATTTTTCTAACTTTCTCCGTGGCCACTTGGCACGCATCAACGTAGTTAGATAACGCTTCGGCAACTAGCGGCGTGGTATATCGGTTTCCCAAAACTTTTCCATTGCGATCGCGAGGATGGTAATACCTTTCTCTATCTTTCTTCTCCACCCAGGAAGGTATCGATTTCAGAGCAAGAAGGTTGTTAAACATATCTTGAACTATGGGGTTTGTCGAGGCTTTTGCAGTAGATATATCATGCGGATTTGAGGCACCCCAAAAGTCAACGGCAATAGCCTTTACCAGCTGGGTTGCAGCCACGTGCACAGTACCGTATACTTCTGGTGCAGCTTCGGGAGTGATGCGCCCTCTCCAATTTTTTTCGTTATTGTAGAAGAACCTACTTGGAACCACTTCAACGTTATTACAGTATGCAATACTATCGAAATCACGTTCAACTTCATTGGGGCATCCAACGTTCACCACCTTTTCGATTATCTGAATTGCATCAAGGCACCTATTCTTCAGATTTGTAGGAGTTGCATCTAATCCACTTTCATACTTTAGAATTTTCATCAAAGGCCGAAGGATCTCATTATCACGTAGTTGGTGGTCGATGCATACATCAATGACACTAACTGTGTTTTGTAATGATGCCACAGTCTCACGAAAGACCTGAGCACCAGCCTCGCCAGCTCTAATATATTGTAATACCTTTCCAACTGGTGCCAGATCAAACTCAGGTAAGCTTAACCGATCATCGTCCTTGACGCACGACACAAGTCGTGACATAGCGGATGCGACATCTGACGGAGGAGGAGTAAGTAACCATCTTCTTAGAAATCTATTGCACGCTCGAGGAGCACCAGTTGGTAACAAATATCGAGTCAATGAAGGAATTGTCGGGAGATTCATAAGCCCCAGCTGAGAAGCTGTATCAGCGTATAATGGCCCAGTTTCGATGTTTGAACCAGAACTCCATATAGATGGTGAAACGAGAGTAAAATCTTTGACCGTCAAGCATTTATTTTCACTCGTATATATTTGATTTGTTTGTAATAGATTGTTTAGAATTGCACCTTTTGCGCGTTCCATATCACATTGTCTCTCTGAAGGAGCGGCTAAATGAACAGAAGGAGGCAGCACGCTGATGTGACCCCTTCCAACGGATCCATCTCTTTCAGACCCCCAGCCAGATGGTAGAAATGGAAGTGAATCCTTTCTAATAGTTTTACCTTCTAATGGAGACGGGACATAAAATAATGGATCAGCAGGCGGATTATTTGCCAATTGACATGCTACTGCCTCGGCAGTCAGTCGTTCCATGACACGAACTTGTAGTTCCTCCAGAGAAACTTCTACAAGAGTATACCCAGCTGCAGTATGAAGTATACCGATGTAAGGTCTCGCATATGGTGTACCAAACAAATTATCGCTAGTCCTTCCACTATCATCAAGTACAGCGTTGTACATGTATGTTGGATTTGATGAACTCACAAATTGGGTCAAAAATCTATTCTTAATTTGACCTGCATTGACGGTATCATTTGCCTCTTCATAAACAGCCATTCGAAATCCAGCGGATACCAAAGAAGACAAGGTGGCCTGTAGGTTTTGAGCAGGACACCCGGCTCTAGCCTTGCCGCCCATTGCATTTAATCCACAGTGTTCCACCAGCATGATGGCATCCACTCCATACGTTTCGTAGAATTCACCGACACGTGTCACAATGATACAATCAGGATACTTTTGTTTTTCCTCGCGAACATAAGCTAAAAGACTCCCTTTCTTCGCCGCTGTTGCAGACTGAGGATTATACCCCATAGGACATGACGGGTCTAGTTGAGACACTAATGCCCTTGCAGATGGCTTTCGAATCGACTCTAGGGGCTCCTTCCAATATGGATCAAGACAACATGGTGCTTGTTCAATATTTGGTGTAAATAAATTATGCACTTGATTCCTGTAGTTATGGATCGGACCTCCTTTCGTTTGTGTCGTTGTTGTCACCTGTGTTTCTCGTGATGCCGTACTCTTTCGTTCAATAGATAACAATCTTTCAGTCGAATAATTTCGCATGTTCAGTTGTGAAGATGGTATATTTGAAAAACTACTAGTAGTGGTACTATTGCTACTACTACTTCGGTTGTGATTATCATCACCATCATCGCCTTTCATGTTGTTGTTATGAAGCACTTTCAATTTGCGATACTCCAACACGGTTGTCGCCAACTCTCTTTGGAATGCCAATTTGAAATCGTTTCGATTCAAATTAGACTCTTTCACAATATTCATCAAATCTTGACGACTGGTGCCTTGACTTCCATCATTACCAAAAAGTGCTCGAGATATTTGTTTATGACTATTGATATTTAAATCAGAAATATTGGTTAGTTTTCGTGCCTTTTCTTGCAGTATCTGCATTTGATCCATGAGTTCTTTGGAGTTATTCGTATAATTCGGTGTATTGGTTCTGTGGAAAGTTTCAAAGTCGTCATGATTCGTATTCGTCGCATTGGTGTCCCGAACTGAATTGGAAAAAGATGCTCCATCCAAAGTCGTTCCAGCCAAACACGATTTAAATCTAGTGATAACCAGTGGTCTTCGATGATTATAAGGAACATGGGAGGAAACATGTGATGTTATTCTAGAAAATCTCCAAGGAACTTGAAGCAAAGGCCGTCTTATCATCATTGATTTTGGTACTACCAGTGCAGCTGCTAGTAAATTGATATAGGTCCCGGGAGAATGCGCTTGATAAATCACCAAAAGTACCAAAATTCGCTTTACAAAGTTTTGCATATTCTTCTCTGCTGATCACATGTACTGATTTTATCACATGACATTTGAGATGTGAGAGAGAGAGCTGGATCGAGATAGATGATGATAGATAGATGAGCAAGGTAAGGCTA
>Ga0213868_10002186_pt1 | contig 18777 bp, 13 predicted proteins | sample PICome_9_FD_160087 | JGI IMG/M metagenome (GOLD analysis project Ga0213868, IMG submission 160087) | Coastal seawater microbial communities near Pivers Island, North Carolina, United States - PICO127 | ecosystem: Environmental > Aquatic > Marine > Coastal | place: USA: North Carolina...
CCTATGAACTTTGGTCCTGGGTTCGAGTCCCAGTCTGCGTACTTTATAACCCGCTTAATATAAAAGGATTAGCGGTTTTCCTGTTTTTTGTGAGTGCTTGGTGTGAACACTTAGTGTGAACACAATTTGAGGGTTCCGTGATTCCTGATCACATCCTCTGGTTGACTATGTGACCATCTCCAGCTGTGAACCTACCTTTGGGGATGAAAAGAAGCAGAGGGATCTCGACTCATGGATGGATTGATGACAACTCTGCCGGGTTCGCATTCACGAAGAAAACCGTCAAAAAACGCGGTCTTTCCAACCTTATATCTACGCCGGTAACTTTCAGTATACTTTGTGGAGAGCTTTCGCAGGCAACGGATTGTTCCGTTCAAGATGACCACAGATTTACCTTCCTTGGTGGTTTCGTGTCCTGTGACAGTCCCCTTTACGGTGATTTTCTTACCGATAAAGGGCTTCCCCAAGGCGCCGAGGTCAGCGGCATAGAATTGCGCGGCTGGCTTTCCGTAATCCATTTGCCAGCCTGTCCAAAAGCAGGAAGTGAGTGTAAAAAGTGCTGCCGTGACGATGAAGAAAAGTGCTATTGGAGTTTTTTTCATACAGCTCAAAGATAGCGAATTTCAAGGCAAGGCATAAACGATAAAATCATTTGAACCATTAATACAATTAATAGTCATTCAAGATCCTATCCTACTTTTGCAAACAGGGGGAGAAGTTGCAGCGGGTAATACCCTAATGCGAAATCAGGAATCTCGACCGCTTTCAAGCTTGAGCAGGACCTCCGTATCTGGATATTCGATGACAACTGCTAGGAATTTGCTTTTGGCGGGAAAGGGTTGAATTCGCATGTGACCCAGAGAATAACAATCCAATCTAAGCCGCACCCATATTAGGGATAAAAACTTCCCGCCGTAATATATAAGGGCGTCCGCAAGTCCTTCCCCCGGGGAGGTGGGTGGTCTTTAGATGGCGGGGAGGGAGAAGAGTAGGGAGAGAGGGTTTGCAACTATAGGCCCTCGTCACACGAGAACGTCGATTAGGCCAGTTGCGTTTTTCACTGTCTCTTTGTTAGTTAAGAATATCGCCCCAGGTTCCACCGGGCAATCCAGTTGGGCTCGCCACGCCTGCTATAGCAGCGGCAAAAAAGCCGGCGAGAATAAATGGGATCTTCCAGCAATCAGCGAAAGTAAATTTCTTAGGGTTTTGTGTTCTAAGATCGTTGGGGTGATTATTATTAGTTTTTTTTCCAACCTCAGGAACAACTCTACTCTGAGCTTGGGCAATTAATTGATTGCTCCGAGGGGCTTTAATAGGAATGAAATATTGGCTTTTGTCTTTATCCCCAGTGAGTATCCAGTGACCGTCTTCAAAGTTTGTCTGGTAAGATGAGGGAACGCCCTTAGGAAAGTAAGTGGGAGGCGATTTTTGAACGAGATTCCAATCCTCTCCATTGTATGCCACTTGGGTGGACGGGGGGACTGGTTGCTGTGTTTGTGAGCAAGAAGAGAGAATCCCCAAGGTGCAAAGAGCCACTAAAAGCCTTCGAAAGATCACGGGGAGTTTTCGGGTCGATTGAAGAAGCGAAAGAGACATTCTTCTAGGATACGTCTAGGTCGTCTCTTTGGCTTTCATAAACCTTAGCTCTCTTTTTACCTTAAGGTATCGATTACTGCTAGGAATTTGCTTTTGTCGTGAACGTCTTTGAAGGCCCATTTGACCCAGAGGATAACGAGCCAATCTAAGAAGGCCCCATATTAGGACCAAAAAATCTCTCACCGTATTATATAAGGCATCCGCAAGTTCTTCCCCCGGATGGGTGGGGAGCTTTAGATGGCGGGGGAGTCGTAGAGGAGTTCAAGAAACCAGCTCATAAAGTTCGGTGAACCCATCAGAATCAGAGTCAGGAGAATTAGGGTTTGTGTTATGTGTTCACTTCGTTTTTTGGCCGCGTTCGCTGTGATGCTTTCTAAGAAGGCCAAGGAGTTGGCTCGCCGTTACGAAGCGTGTGCCGGACGGAAGCAGATCAATGGTCTTTTTGATGGCGTCCATCGGGCCGCCGATGCTGTCCCATGACCACGCATGAACGTTTATCAGAGCAAAACTGTTCGGATCGGTTGCCGGCGAAGCGGGCAGCTTTTTTATGGCAGCAGCGACCTCTTTGGGGCTGGCCCCCTTCATGCCCTCCCAAAGAAGATACTTGTATGAGAGGCAGGGCTTTCCGTTGTGCCAGTGGAGCTCGCCGCGTCGTTTGTGGTAGGGGGCATAGTCTTTGTAGATGGCACCGAGCACGTTGGGATGTTCTAGGAGTTCGCGAGCCTGTGTCATATTGCCACCCGAGTTGAGGAGGGTGACCACCGGCAGGTTGCTAAGTTTCATGGCCTGGGCGGTTTTGTTTGCAAAGGCCTTCCGATCGGGGAGATGGTTGTGGAAAGCGTAGCCGACCCCACTGGGCCCGACAATGAGCTCGTCGACATATCGACCACTGGAGGCCGAACGATAGATCTGGCGTTGGATACGTGGTGCTACTTCACTGAGGACTGGTGCCATTTCCCAACTCATGGTGAACGTGCCCCGGTGGCGACTACCCCAATGCTTTGTGCTCGTAGCGAAACTGTTCCCGAGCCATTGAAGGTTGTCGCCGTCACTCATCACGAAGGCGACGATCCGCTCCCCTTCCTGTGCTTTCGTCAACGGTTTTGCCTTTGGGGGTGCAGGAACTTCCACTTTCAAATGGGAGAGGGCGGAGAGGTTTGTAGACCAGTCGGCGGGAATCCCGGCAGCACCTCCCTTGCTGATATCTCGGACCCAATTGCGCTCATCCTTGCCCCACCCGTAAATCAGCCCTTCCGCAGCACGTTCACGCGCGAATCTGGTGCGGACATTGGCTGTTACGTCCCAGAACACGAAGGCGTTTCGTTGCACAATGAAATCTCGTAAATGCCACACTTTTCTTGGGGCTTGTTCGGCAAGGATACCTTTCGCGAACCGGTCTTTGAATGTCTCATAGGTTTTCACTGGATCGTCATAATCCGACACGTCGTAAAGCACTTTAAGCCCTTCTTTTTTTGCACGTTTCAGAATTGACTTGTGTATCGCGACCCCCTCAAAAGGTCCACACAAGGCGGTGGCTGCGTTGATGCTTCTGTTGCCGGAGTCATAGACAATGCATCCTCTGATCTTCGCTCGAAACGACGCAACTAGTTCCCACACCGTTGCAACCCGCTCAAGTTCGTAACCCTCCGTCTTCAATTCATTGAGCAGAATCTCCTGCATGCCACCCCCTTTGATCCAGACTTTTGCGTCCGTCTTGTTGACCAAGCCCTGCAGGGTTGCAGCCAGCGTCCTCTCGGCGTCAGAAGCTCTCCCGATGTCAATTACGCTGAGCTTTTGATTGGGCGCCTTGTCATTCTGCGCAAGTCTATCGCCAGCATCAACCATGACGCACAGCCCATATAGTATCAGAAGTATTAGGTAGAGAGGTATCATTCCATTCTCCGCTGCTAGGAAATTGCTCTTCGCGGGAGGGCTTTGAAGCCGCTTTTGGAATGGAACAGAGGGGCTTGTGACGAAGAAAATCTTCAACATTTGCTCTATATACAGCCGCTTTTTTAGGGGTCAAGAGTTGCTAGGAATTTGCTTTTGGCGGGAAGATCGCGGAAACTGGGGTTTGGCGGATTACATGGGGGAGAAAGGGGGGTGATTTGTCCGTGGCGCATCAGGCGCAGACTGCTAGGAATTTGCTTTTGGCGGGAGGGCTTTGAAGTCGCATTTAGACTAAAGGACAAAAATTCAATCGAAGTAACACTCATAGTAGAGAGAGGCACAATTCAGCCACAAAAATCTCTCACCGTATTTATATAGAGCGTCCGCAAGTTCTTCCCACGGTGGGATGGGTGGTCTTTAGATGGCGGGGAGGGAGCTTGGAGACTTCTCAAGGGGTGTCTCGTTTCCTTACGGTTGAATCTCCCAGAGCTTTGAGGCCTCAGTTTTCTTAATCATGGAATGATAGTTGGAGAAGATCACACTCTCGCTTGTTCCAGATATTGCAGCAGTTAACGGAGCGTTGGAATAACAAGAAAAGTGGCAACCGATTTTGTTTAGGCCGATGATGGTTGTGCTTTTCGGATTTTGGCTGGAATCAAGATATGCTTGAGTAGCGGCCATGAAAATACTCATGCTTCTTCTACTGGCCATCGGGCTATTTTCAAAAGCAAGTGCATACATCGTTTCATTTACGAACGCAGCCGAAGCAAATTCTACAGCCGTCTCTATTTTGGAAAACGTTGATAAGCCAATTGCCGAGGGAGCAGGGTAGCTGCTATCGGTGCTTTTGATGTTGGCTGCTAGGAATAAGCTTATGGGGTGGGGCGCTTGGGGGCGCCGTCGAGGGGGGAATCCTTCGTTCGGACTAGAAATGGAAGCAACTTCTTGCAGTTTTGGCAACGCAGGATCGAAAGCCAAGAATTTCGTAGTAAGTCGCATTTAGCCGTGCCGCTATTGCAGAGCCGATCAAGCCAAGGCCGAGGATATCAATGGGTATCGCTCATGGTTTTGCTAAATAACGCTCGTAGCTGGCCTTGGGATCGTAGCTGGCACGGTCGGCCGTGTCATGCACTTGGATACCAAAGCGGAGCCGGTAGGGTTCGCCTGCTTCTATCACTGTAGTCTTGTCACGGTTCTCTTTCACATCGACTGGGAAAGGGTTGGCAACTAACAAACCATAATCCCGGCTGTGCGCCCATATAGGTGGATTTCCTTCACCGGACATGATTTGTAGGCCGACACTGCGTTCCTTGAGCGGGCCGTAATAGTCCCACCATTTATCGATCTTGCCCCAGGTCCCTTTCTCATTCACACCACCACTAGCACTTGCAATGCTACCGCCACCTTTCTTGACGCGAATCGGCGAGGCTATGCGTAAGGCCATGCCCATCTCCTCTTTGACCCCAAAGACGAGCTCCTTGTCGGAGGTGAAACTAGTCTCCATGCGAATCAGGTAGCCATCAGAGTTCTTCGTGAGTTCGTAACTGGCGATTTCTAGACAGACCAACTTGCCATCTTTCCCTAAATAGCGATTCTTCACGCTGAAACTGGCAGAGATATCCGTTATGAGAGGCTCGCCCTCAAAGCCTTCACTGACTACCAAGCCTCCACGATTGTTGTGCCAGAAGTTCTCGCCGTTAATATTAGAGAAACCTAACGAAAGACCGGGATGCATGTAGCCGTGGTCCACAGGATCCGTTCCCTTGATAGGCGGAAAATTACGCGTTACTTGTATGCCTGTGGGCGTCTTCACTTGGGCAAAGAATGGACGTTTCGTTTCCTTATGCTTAAAGAAGTAGCTTAACACTTCCAGGCCATCGAGACGAATTGCTAGGCGATCCTCATCGGCTTCGAGATACCATCCAGTTTTGGGATTGCCCCAAGATTCACTCGGCGATTTGGCGGAAATGAGATATGTGGTGATATCGGCAATCTGTTGTGGAGCCAGCAGCGCGCCTAGGGGTGGCATAGCAGAAATCTCCGCAGTTTCACGGCTTGAGATATTTGATTTCAAAACAGTCTCTTGACTGCCTCCGATCTGCCCGAAGGTCAAAGCACGCCCGCTTTCTTCCAGCACGATACCACCGATCGAGTTACCATCTTTGGTCTTCACAATCTGCATAGCGAAGCCCTCAGTAATCTCGGCACTGGGTTCTAAAATAGCACGAATGATGAAGTTGGCATCTGCTCGTGTGCCAATATCAGACAGGTCAGGAGCAAAGGCATTGCCTATACCTTCCATCTGATGACAGGTGGCGCAGGTTGCTCCCTGTGCACTGAGGAAGAGCTCCCGGCCACGTTCGATCTTGGCTGTTGAGAGTAGGGGGATTACTTCTTCCACGGTTGGTATTTTACCGCTTGGAGAAAGTAGTGAAGATGCGGTTGCTGCTCGATCATTCTTTAGCGGAGCCCCCCTGATACGTGTTCTTGTCTTGCCGCCCAGCCATTGAGAAGCGAGGGAGGCAATGATGGTATCTGTGTCATTGCTCACGACTTGGACCTCGCTATCGCCCAAAGCGTCTTCTTCTAAAAGGCTTAGTAAGGCAGCGCGACGTACTCCAACACGCGCATCTTTTAATAGGCTTTTACGTGCATCTCTGGTCATCAAGTCACCCAAAGCTCCCCACGTCGCATAATAAGCGATGCGATCAATCTCTTTGGCGGCTAATGCTAATAATGCGGCATTCTGGCTGCGGTCCTTTACTTGCCGAAAAGCCAACACTGCTTCTAGTCGAACGCGAGCTTCAGCGTCGTCAAGCAAACTTACGATCCCGTCTGGTAACTTGTGTTCGCCACGCAATCGAGCGCGATGTGCTAGGATCCTGATGGACTGCAGGCGCAGGTTCAGAACTTCTTGGTGCAGGGTAGAAGTAAACCAGTCGTCGATCGTGGACTCATCCGGGGCAATGCGACCTAGCGTCCATGCCGCCCAGGTTTGCAAGGCTTTGCTTGAAGTGGGATCAGCTGCAAGTGCCTTTAGTCGCTCTGCGGCAGGTAGACCCTTTTTGATTAATGTTTCCTGCGCGTTGCTACGCCATGCCGGAAGATGGCTACTCAGATCCTTCCAGGGATCCCGTTCGATATTCGGTGATTGAGGTGGCGCAGCCTTGGGCCAGAGCTTGTAAATTCGGCCTTCATTCTGCTGTTCACCATCCGTGACCACCGCGCCATATTCACGTCCCCAACTTGAGATGTAGATTGCCCCATCTGGTCCAACTTCGATATCCACCGGGTCGAAGCTGCGTCCATCGCTGGCACCCATGGAACGTCCTCGCTCAGCATGGGCAAAAAGTTTAAACTTCCCGGAAGCTGGCTTCATCCAAGCGCCGTCCCAAGTGGGCCGATAGATATAAACCTGACGTTTCAACCAATCGTTGACCAGGAACACGCCGCGATACTTGTCAGGATACTGTGAGAGCCCCAAGTAGATCACGCCAGTTCCAGAACCCTCAAACAACGGGCCAGCGGCAGGCGCAGATGGCCAATCCTGTTTGCCTTCCCAGGCGTAGCTCCATGGATGCCCCCAACCAAAGTGCGCTCCATAGAATGGTGAAAAGAACTTGTCACCATGGTTCTGGTCATTGTCCGTGCCTAACCAGTCGAAGCCATCGTCGTAGGCGATGTCAAACGGGTTACGATGGCCTCGCGCGACGATCTCCAAATTGCTGCCATCTGGATCACAACGCAGCACACCTCCACAAAGCCCCCAGTCATCGGAAGGTTTGTGATAGTTCTTCTGATAGTTATCTTTCTTGAAAGTAATTGGTTTTGGGAACTCTGGAGAACCAGTCGGAGCTTCCATGCCCCACAACTCCAAGAAGGGTTTTGGCGCCAAGCGATCCGGTGCGTTGTTAAGTCCCTTGGAGTTCCCTTTCGACATATACAGCTTGCCATCTGGTCCCCAGTTGAGGCCGTGCAGACCATGCTCAAGGTTTCCTAAGTCGGTGTAGAGTCTGACATACTCGTCGGCCTCATCGTCGCCATTCAAATCACGTACCACTGTGAGGTCTGGCGCGTTGGCAACCCACAAGGCATCACCCCGCCATGCCAAACTCTGAATGGCATTGAAGCCAGAAGCAAATTCCTTGCGTCCGTCGGCCACACCATCGCCGTCTTGATCCAGTAGTATCCAGACAGAATCGCCCGGCGTATCAGGCTTCGGTTTGCGATACTGGGGGCCCATCCCTACGCATAGACGCCCCTTTTTATCAAAGGCTATACCACAAGGATTCCTGACGAGAGGTTCTTTAGCAAAGAGCACGACCTCAACATCGTCAGGGACCAAGGGGAAATCATCGGCTGCGGAGGCAAGGCTGACGATAAAGGCTAAGAGGAGAAAAATGACTTTCACTGCCTGAAACCTACCAAAAACGCTAATCGAGTCCTAGGAAATTGCTTCTTGTTAGATGGGTTGGAGGCGCATTTAGGGCTGCTAGGAATTTGCTTTTGGGGTAGGGAACTTTAGATGGCGGGGAAGGAGCTTGTTAGGCCTAGAGAAGGCAGTAAGGCTTAACACTTCATACATCCTAGAGGCCTGCTTTGTGTCACAAGAAGTGGTTTGGGAACGAAGCGGTCTTTAGATCAGAGTAGAGGGGGGAAGGGCGGGTGAAATGTCTCCCACTTCGTCACCGTATCAGCTCCGGATCTCTGATAAGAACATGAAACAACTGATCACCTTCACCCTTCTCCTTCTGGCGCGACTGGAAGGAAGTGAGCCAAGCAGAGGAAATACATCCCGGCCCAATATTATTCTCTTGATGGGAGATGATCATGGCTGGGAAGAAGTCGGCTATAATGGTCATCCTTATCTCAAAACACCTTTTCTCGATGAAATGGCGGCTTCCGGTCTGCGCTTCGACAAATTCTATGCACAGCCAGTTTGCTCTCCCACCCGGGGTAATGTCCTGACCGGGCGGCATCCTAATCGCTATGGGATATTTACTCCCGGTCGGTCGCTTCGTCCGGAGGAAATTACCGTGGCACATCTTCTTAGCGATGCCGGATATGCGACAGGGCATTTTGGGAAGTGGCATGTCGGACCGGTCAAGAAAGACTCGCCAACCAACCCCGGTAGGATGGGCTTTGATGAATGGCTGTCTCACGACAACTTCTTCGAAATGGATCCGATCCTTTCTCGAGACGGTGGGCCTCCAAAAAAATTCTACGGCGAGAGTTCAGAAATTCTAATCGATGAAGCGATCAACTATCTGGAGAAGAAGAAACAAGAGGGTGCGCCTTTCTTTACCGTCATCTGGTTTGGCTCTCCACACGAGCCGTATAGCGGGATGGAAACCGACTTGGCCCTCTATCGCGATCTGCCGCAAAAGTATCGTGATGTGGAAGTGAGTTTGACTTCTAACGAAACCGGACAACGAATCAAGAGGCCCCAGCGCGAGGTCTTGATCGAGCGCTATGCTGAAATCACAGCTATGGATCGATCGATCGGAAAATTGCGTAACGCTCTGAAAACACTTGGCCTCAGGGATAATACCTTGCTCTGGTATTGTGGGGACAATGGCACCCCTCCAAGCGGCTTAACGGAGTCCCGCTTTCGCGGATTCAAAGGAAAGGTGTATGAGAACGGGATTCGCGTTCCCGGAGTCATCGAGTGGCCCAATGGGATCCCCAAGCCTCGGACCTCGACGGTGAATACCGTCACCTCCGACATCCTGCCAACCTTGTGTGCGCTAGCCGGTGCCAAAATTCCTGAGATTCCCTTGGATGGGGTCGACCTTGTTCCGCTTTTGAATGGAAAAATGACGGAACGCAGTGAAGCCATCGAGTTTTGGAGTTTCCGAGGAAGTCGGTTTAATAAGGGGGCTCCAAAACCCTACATCGATCCGGAGCTTCAGAAGGGCACCACCCCTTTGGTTAAAAAAATGGGAGGTCTCTTCACACGCAATTTCAGGAATGATCATCACCCTGAAATCAGGGAGATGGATTTTATAGGACCGCGGGCAATCCTGAGCGATGACTACAAGTTGGTCATCGATGGAGACAAGGGCACGGGGGTTGAGTTATTCGATCTAAAGAAAGACCTCGGCGAAAAAAACAATCTAGCCGAAGCGCATCCTGACATCGTTGAGAAGTTGTCGAAGCAACTACGCGATTGGCAAGGAAGCGTGATGAACAGCCTGATGGGACGGGATTACAAATAGTAGCTGACTACTAGGAATTTGCTTTTAACCGGTAGGGCTTTGAGACCGCCTTTGGGCGGGAGCGGAGGAGGAAGAAAGGGAGTTGCATGACCCGCCTCATCCCTGCGGTATCCCGACTGACTATAGCTGTCACTCAATCGGTTCAAATTCCGCCTGCAATGATACGGTTTGGTCAGCGACCAGAGTTGGGCTCGTCGTGATCGCATTCGGATCCGCGACGTTCCCTACCCACTTGACGAATCGATACCCGTCACTTGGAATTGCTGTGATGGGCGGCGCATAGTCGACGAAATACGTGCCCTCCCAAGGTGAAGCCTCGGGTCGAACGGCCAACGTATTGACCTGAACCGATCCGAAGTTCGCCGGCTTGATCACGACTTTCGCAAGGCCGCCTTCCAGTTTGAAATGATCTATGAGATCGAGGCGCAGCTGGGCCGGACGGGCCTTGCCGAAGTCGATCATCGTTTGGACATTACGCTCCCAGTGGTTCAGATCGAGCGGCGCATCTTCCATCTTGTGCGGAGCGCCAAATCCGAGCGCCTCGATGGACGCAAAGCTCCAACGTTCAAGGTGCGCTGGAATTTCCGGGCGAATGACGGCCGCCATATCCTCGATGCGAGTCGTGACGTGTTCTTCGTGAAACGTGCTGTTGAGCAGATCCGCGCACCGCAGAATGAAGCGCGTCTCAAATTCCTCGATGCCGAGCATCTTGGCCAGAAGAAGGGTGCGATCGGAACCATTCGGCCAACCTGAACCTCTCGTGTTGGTGTAAAACGTGAACATGTTTTCGTAGTCGGAGAAGTTCTGCTTCATCGCCGGTTGGTAGACTCCTTCGGGCCATAGATTGAAGCCGTAGTCCTGATCGTATAAGAGCCAGCGAAACCTTCCATCGTCGCCTTCTTCTCTAGAACGCCAACACTTGATGTTGCCGATGTCGAAGTTCTGGAAAAAAATAACGCTGAGGTAGTAGTCGATGAAATTGGCAATATCCAAGTAGGTTTCTTCGACTTCGCGGTAATCTTCCTCGGTGTTGGTGCGATTGACCAAGCTTCGCATTCTGGAATAGGTCGCAACCGACCCTGAATTGGCGGAGCCGTAGCCCTCGATAAGATCTACTCTGTTGTTGGGCACTCCAAAGTGGGATTCGAGGTAGTGCTCGTTCAGTTTTTCGCGGATATTGTAGATGCCCCAGTATTTACCGTTGAGGTAAACTACGGCGGGGCGATAACTTTGTGTGTCCAGGCCTAACTCTTTCCCGAGGCTGCCGAGCATGGCATCACGAAAAAGCGTGAAGTTTCCATTCACGAAGTAGCTGCCGTACGACTTCGCGGGGCCAAACGCCCGGATCTCTGACCGGGGATAGGTCAGGTGAGTGCTCTGATTGTCGTTTCCTGACTGCCGAAGCACGAAGGTTTCAAAGTCGTGAACGTCCTGGTCAGGAAAGAGCTGGTAGCGTATCTTTCCGAACCCGTATTTCCGCCGGGCGAATACGGCGAACGACTTTTGCGGATAGCCGCGCGAGCCCCAACCTCCAAATATTTTGATGCCGGCGACCACGTTAAATCCGCGCTCTCCATCGGGTTCAATCAGCTCCAGGTTCGTCTTCACCTCGCGATTCTTCCACGCATTTGAAGATGAGTAGGGATAAGAGTTGCTGGTGCGGAACAGTCCAGATGATGAAAGAACGCTACCCATACCGTAGAGGTAACCTCTGTGAAACTCGAAGTTCTCCGGCGGAGCGGTCATGGCCACGACCGGAAGTGTATGGTTCAATCCGACGAGATAAGTCTGCGTGTTCAGAGGCGAGGTGTTTCCTTCGGCATCAAAACTCTGGGCGCGAATCGCCACCGTGCCCTCTACCTGGAATGGTTGCTCGTAGACGGGCGAATTCTCGTCTGGCTCAGAACCATCCGTCGTGAATCGAATCGTGTGTTTGGAAGCCAGGCGAACGGTCAGCGGATCCGAGAAGCGACCTCCCCGAATCGAAAATCGCGGCGGCGAAACGTAGAGATCGCCAGCGTCAGTGTTCGGCTCACCGGGAGTAGCATCTTTGTCGTCCATGACGAACCAGTCTTCGCCGCGCCTGGCCAACGATTCGTCCTCATCGAGCGGTGGCACTTTTACCGATTCCAAAATGGAACCATCCGGACTGGTGAAGTAAACTGTCTCGCCGGTTGCGTCGATTCCGAAGTCTTCCAAGAGCAACAAGAGCCGCGCCCCGGCACCGAGCATCTGATTTGAGATCACGGTCTTGAAAAGATTGTCCGGATCGTCGCCTAACCCATACCCGCCGATCGCGATCGGTTGATCCGAAGTATTCACCAGTTCGATCCAATCCGGATGGGACTCGTCGGCTGCCTGCGGCCCACTTACATTGTCCGAAACGATCTCGCTCAACTGCAATGGCGAGGTTGTCTTCGACTCCATGCCCGCCATGCGGAAGTAGCGAGCATCCGATTTGTCGGGAAGTCTTGTAAAGGCTTGCACTAGGTTGCCATCCACTTCGATCATAGCTCGCGCATCCTCCAGCCATACCGGCGGATCCGTGTTTGCGAGATACTCAAGCTGATAGTGTCCGATTGCCTGATCGGCTCCCAACACGATTGCAACTTGCCGGTCCGAAGAGATGTCAAACTCAGAGATTTGGATCTCGGCGGATGCAGGTGCGAGGAAAACCGCGAAACTTGCGATGGAGAAAAGTTTTTTGGGCACTCCTCAGCATAGCATACGCCGGCGGTGCGGGAAGGGAGTTCTCAAATCTGATGGTTAATCTGTGCTCGATACCCAACCGAGGGTGATCTGCTTACGCTTGTCCAGCTCGGTGATATAGACCGTCCTCCACTGACTGACTACTAGGAATTTTCTTTTGGGGTGTGGCGCTTGGGGGGGGCTCCGTTGAGGGGGTCGGAGAGGGAAGAAAGGGGGGTGGTTGACATTCGACCAAAGACATCGACTAAAACGATGTTAGTATTCTAATTCTTAATTTTCTTTTCAGCAGGAAATGGTCCAAGATTTTAAGCATGAATTGCTCTGCAGACAGGAAGTGTGCGAAAAAAAGAATCTCAGGTGTATTGATAATGCTTATCTTGGGAGGTCTGGGGAGTGGATGCGGTAAGGGCTGGCAGATGGAATACGGGAAGCCCGCTGCTCAGTTTCATGCGCATGACGTTGCGCGCATAGGCAAGCCGTTCATCGGGAAGAAAATCACAGTCAAAGGGGAAGTGCTTCGCGTTGAAAACCGAGAAGATGGAAACCACATTTACTTAAAGCACAATATTCACTGTGTCTTCCCGACTTGGCATTTGGGCGAAGACAACCTGAAGACGGGTGATGAAATATTTGTGGACGGGTTTCTTGAAAAATGCACGGAAGGCAATGTCGAACTTTACCCGGCTCTGGGGAGAGATTCTGCTGCCTCCTTCAAGCCAATAGAATAGACGCCGACTGCTAGAAAATTACTTTTGGTGGAAGGTCTTTGAAGCCGGGTTAGACCCAGAGGATAACAAATCATTTGAAGTAACACCCATAGTAGAGAGGCACAGTTCAATCACAAGAATCTCTCACGGTATTATATAGGGCGTCTGCAAGGTCTTCCACCGGTGGGGTGGGTCGTCTTTAGATGCAGAGAGGTGTTTATAAAGATGAAAAGGAATTACGGCTTAATCATTTATGCCACTTTGCGTCATTAGAAGTAGTTTGGCTTTGAAAGTGTATTTGAACCTTAGTGGGTATTTAGCTGACAAGGTTTTTTCAAAAAAAATTAAGGTTTATCATAGTGGGAATTCCGAAATTAAGTTTAAATAATGAACGAACAATTGGAAAGATTTCATGACTAACAATAAAAATAACTTCTCTGAGTTCAGCGAACTATCACTCTTTGAAATTAGCCCATCTCTCGCATCATTTTTGCCTGAGGAGTTTTGCACTTCGAATCAAATTGCATTACTTGATGATCCGTCCTGCCAGGACACGCAAAACATAAGAGTAGGTGTTCTTGATGTAGAAGACCAAGACCTCATAGCCAAAGCACAGGAAATTATCGGAGAAAAAATTTCGCCCGTACAACTTAATGATTATGAAATCAGTAAGGCACTCTCTCTGATCTATAATATTGAAGTCGACTTAAAGGCAGGCCCCGATCTCCATTTGAGTAGCTCATCAGAGATTGACTTTTCTAAGGACCGAAGTCCAAAGCTCATTCTTCAAGACATATTGAGTATCTCGCTCCAAAGAAGAGCGACAGACATCCATCTGGAAAATTACAATGAAGACGTAGACATGCGGCTAAGAATCGACGGTGTCCTACATCAAATAACGACTTCACTTTCTCCGTTGAATATTCAGAGAGTCATCGCTTGTCTTAAAATTGTTTGTGATCTGGATCACTTAGAAAGAAAAAAGAGTCAGGACGGAAGGTTCTCTGCTCAATACAATGACGAGGAAAACTCTAGAAGAGTAGATTTTAGGGCCTCAATCGTTCCTGGTAATTACGGCCAAGAAGCTGTGATCAGGGTCCTCGATCCTCAGAGATTCATCTTGGATATAAATGAACTGGGAATGCCCGTAAACATTCTCAAGTCATACAAAAGAATCGTTAACTACCCTAACGGCCTGATCCTCACCACAGGACCAACGAGTTCGGGCAAGACCTCGACACTTTACGCTACGGTCCAAGGCCTAGTTAACAGAGGCCTTAAGATCATGACGGCTGAGGACCCCATCGAATATGAAATGAACAAAGTGAATCAGAAGAGCATTGACGAATTCATGGACTTCTCTGATTACATCCGATCATTCCTAAGGCAAAATCCAGATATCATCTTGGTCGGCGAAATTCGTGATTCAAAAACAGCCGAAATTGTTATCAAGGCCTCAACGACTGGTCATCTCGTTCTTAGTACTCTCCACACCCGAAGCGCTATTGGCACAGTCTCGCGATTACGTAACGTGGGAATTCCAGACGATTATATTTCAGAAAATCTTTTAGGAGTAATTGGACAAAGACTGGTCAGAAAGATTTGTGAGGAATGCAAAGAAGAAGACCAGCAAACCCAAGAAATGTTATCCTTATTCTACGATCGTAAAGACAACGTGAAGCACTATCACGGTAAGGGTTGTAAATCATGTAACGATTCAGGATACAAAGGGATGATTGGTATTTATGAGTTTTTCTTCCCGACCGAAGAAATTAGTACCGCCATAAGTGCCGGGGCCTCAGTTGCTGAATTAAATATTCTGGCAAAGGAGCAGGGATTTTCGCCACTCGTTGACAATGCGCTCGACAAGGTAAATGAAGGGATCACTTCACTAGAAGAGATATTGCTGAGGATAGGGCCGAAGTTTCCCCACGCCAATTAAGTGAAGCTACGAATAATTCAAAGCACATGGATTATTAGCAAATTACTTTTGGCGGGAACGGGTTGTAGCCGCCTCTGGACCGGAACGGAGGAGGGAAGATTTTTTTTTGTTAGATCGCTGAAAATTGTTGATCCGTTTTTGTGATGATTATCGCATTATTTGGATAGAGAGTAGAAGATCAGGCTCCGATTCTGGACGATGTCATTTTCATCCAAACAAATTAAATCATGAAATCCAGAAACCTAAACCGTCTTCGCCGGTCGCTTTGCCAACTCGCCTCCCTTGGAATCCTCGCGGCCGTGACCTGTTCCTGCTCGACTTCCAGGGAGGTGGATTCCTCGACCCATGTCGTGCCAAAGATGAGCAAAGGGTGGGTCAAAGTGAGTTCGGAGCCTCCAACTTGGTATCCCCGCGGAGCTGCGGCCAATCATCCGACTGACTATAGAGGCGGAGAGTGGATTTACCTGAAAGATACCGCCGATACCCGTTTTTTTATCCCGCTTCACGGACTTTTGCCTGAGAAGAGGAAACCCTTGCAAGCCGAAGCGATGGCGGCTCGTCACCCGGACCTGATTAAGAATGAAAAAAACGAGGACATCGCTCAAACAGCAAAGGGGGTAGGAGGAGGATTTATCTTGGCCATAGGGCACGTGATCCTGAATATCTTCACGGGGGGGATGGTTGGGCTCTATTAGGAACCGAATTTTCATCTTTGTGCGATTATGATGAACCGATGAAGTTTCTCTTCGAGTGGGCCGGACGGGCCTTGAATTGGGTTTGCCTAGGGGTGATCGCCTTTCTTGGGAGTGCCTGCTCCGAGACGGGAACGAGGTTCATAGCTGGGTGAAGGGGGAGACCTCGGAGGGGATGGCTACTAGGAAATTGCTTTCGGCGGGAAAGGGTTGAAGTCGCATTTGGACCGGAGAAAAAAATCAATCGAAGTCGCACCCATATTAGGGAACAAAAAATCTCTCACCCAATTATATAGGGCGAGCGCCAAGTGTTTCCCCGGTGGGGCGGGACACTTGATTGAGGGGACTGGGTTCTTGAAGGTTTCGTGATGACATCTAAAGTGTCGGATGTATTTCTCGATAAATGGCGGATTTGTTGAACATCTAGCGGCTCGATTTCGAGCTTATGAATCAGGGTCCGAAGCAGATTCCTTACTGAGATGTGAAGATTTCTCTTTTTGGTGAAAAGTAAAATTAGTAATGAAAATGAAGTAATAAGAATATTCGATAATAGAGAAATATCCTTTTGATATATTTATCTTCTCATTGAAATGACTGAGGAGAAAAATCACACAATAAAGAATAGAGATTAGGATCCAAAATCGGGCCAAAGTTTTCAGTCCAAGCCGTAAAGTTAAAAAAGCAGCCGATGCCATAACCACTCCTGATGCTCCGTAATGTAAATATTTAAGGCGGTTTTTTAATACTTGATCGAACGATATTTCGAAGACAGTCGGCTGGATTCCTGAGGTGACCGTAATCCACCAGGCTATAAGAGAAAATGTTGCGCAACGGACACCCACTCGAGATCGAATCGATTGAAATAATACAATGGGAACACTGAGCCAGAGGGCCCATCGAATACTGAATGTTAGGATGGTGTCTTCGCCGCAGTTGAATATATCGGAAATTAAAAAAAGCTCTAAGCCGTTAGCGCCTCGCATTAAATATGTTGCGAAAAATACAAAAACGGACCAGGCAAACGCGTGAAGATCTCGTCTGGGATAAGAGAAGCTCATTAGTTATGCTTTTTGGTAGGAAGTTAATAATAATCAATAGGAATGAGATTAAAAATCAAATCTTGTTTGTATATGCTATTCAAAATCAGGAGGCTTTTTTGTTCTACTGGATAGGGACAAGCGTTTGGACTACGGATAGAGGAGTAGCATTACTATCATCCATCTTTTAGATCGAGTAACATCTTGCGGGCCGAGCGCAATGAATCAATACGGTGAGATGGGTTATCTCGGCAAGAGCCATACATATTTGAGATAACTCTTCGCTTCTACCGGGCCAGTCCGTAGTCATGAGCCATGTGATGGCTCGTATTCAACTTAGTAGTTTGAAAAGGGGTAATTGGGGCATTTTAGCTGGCCTTACTCTCTGTTCTCCTTGGTGTTTTTCCCAAGCCATGCCTTTGCGTCTTCGTCTCCTTGTTCAGCGGCCTTGCGAATCCACTTTGTAGCTTCAGCTTTATCTTCCGGGACTCCTTGTCCAGTCTCATACATGACACCCAAGTTGAATTGGGCAGAAACGTGTCCTTGTTCAGCGGACTTACGAAACAACTTCGCTGCTTTGGTTTTATTCTTTTCCTCCACCTCACTTTCCTCTTTGTGCTTTTTGAATATTACTACTATCCCAGTAACCATGATTGCGAGGGCTGACAATCCAGCTATGGCAGCGGCAATTGGACCACCCATTTTTAAACCCATCGCTCCACAAAAAACTACAAACAATGACACACAAAAAATAATAGAAATTACCTTTATTATTAATTCAACACGTTCCCATATAATCCTCCTTTTATTCATGAGACCTTTATTGCAACCTGAACCTCCTCGTGAGTCGTCTTGAGATGGGTAAGTTATAAGTCCCACAATAAAAATCATTGGAATCATTCCGATACTCCAAATTACAGTGATCCAATATCCTTCAGATCCCGAGCTTACAATACCCCCCTCCGAAAAATGAAAACTCAAATACCCCATGAATAACCAGATGACAGTAAAGCTGCGGCTAACCCACTTAAACCATTTCTTCTCCAAAAGCTTTTTTACATCTTTTTTTGTGTCTTGCTTGCGCCTCTCGTCTTCTTTGATGGCATCTTCACCAATAAGTTCATCTACGGTCCTGAGGTTAATCGCATAGATGTAAAAGCGCAAAAAGAGCCCAAGCCCGGTTAATAAAACAAAGGGTAATACTGAATCATGAACTAGTTTTCCATGCCCCATCTTGGTGGCTACCGCACCTGCCACAAGACCCGCGGGAATTGCAATGTAGACAAGTTTGTAGAGTAGCCAACATGGGATCCAGAACACCCCAAAAGAAATCATAAAGCCCCAACCTATGACTGTGGCGAGAAGGGTTTGGTTTATGTCACTGTTTTCATGAGTATCTCTGTGGGGCGTAGTGTCTTCTGTATTCAATTCTTACACTGTGGGTGGTGGAGTCCCTGCTTTTAGATGGTTTAATCCCGGCTGATTGTTAGGAATTTTCTTTTTGTGGGAGGGCCTTAATATCGCCTTCGGACCAGAGCAGCAGTGACGGAGATTCGCCTTTTCTAGAATTAAAGATTGTGCTTTTTCAAAAAAGGCACGAGTTCCTCGATACCAAAATCGGCTAGTTTGAGATCGCGGACGGTCATGGAGGGAGCGGACGTCGTCCCGAATATTTCGCTCATGCGTTTAAAGGCTGCTCGGTCAGCGGTCACGTCAATGCGTTCGTATTCAAAGCCGTTTCTCTTGAGGTAAGCTTCAACGTCGATGCACCAAGGGCATCCAGGTTTGATGTAAATGATCATGATGTTGGGTGGCTAGCTGCTAGGGATTTTCTTTTAGTGGGAGGGCCTTGATGTCGCCTTTGGACCGGAACGGAGGGGGAGAAGGGGCAGGTGACTGCTGGCGTTTTTCACGGTTTAGCAAGCCAGCGGTCAGCGAAGTCGAGGTAGTGTTCCCAATCCTTGGGGGTGATGTTGTGTTTTCCCT
>Ga0213868_10002190_pt1 | contig 18761 bp, 23 predicted proteins | sample PICome_9_FD_160087 | JGI IMG/M metagenome (GOLD analysis project Ga0213868, IMG submission 160087) | Coastal seawater microbial communities near Pivers Island, North Carolina, United States - PICO127 | ecosystem: Environmental > Aquatic > Marine > Coastal | place: USA: North Carolina...
TAATTATCCATTTCTTTGGAGGAATTCACGAAATCTATTTCCCATATGTTCTTGGTCATCCAATTATGATCATCGCAATGTGGGCTGGTGGAATTTCAGCTGACCTTTGGTTCGTAGCAACCGGAGCAGGCCTAGTAGGACCTCCGTCACCAGGAAGTATTTTCGCATACATTGCGATGCTTCCAAAAGGTGGGGCATTTGCAGTTCTAGGTGGAGTAGCAATCGCAACAGCAGCATCTGCTGTAGTTGGTGTTATCTTACTAAGAGCTCGTCCAATCAAAGAAACAGACTCAGGTGTAGAAGATACTATCGAAAGCAATATACCTACTGTCTAACCTAAACTATTAAGTTATAATTGACTTGGGATGTAAAAGTCCCAGGTCAATTTTTTTATTTGGAGGAGAAATGAGTTCAATACAAGCATCAGAAGTTAAAAAAATATGTTTAGCCTGTGAAGCAGGGGCTGGGTCAAGCTTAATGGTTAAAAATGGTTTAATTAAAAAAGCAAAAAAAGCAGGATTAGACGTAGAAATAGTTCATGCGCCAGCAACACAGATCCCAAGTGACTCAGATATAGTTGTTTGTCACACCGGACTTTCTGGAGCAGCAAAAGCTGCAGCACCTGAAAATGCTGTAATCGTTCAATTTACAATGTTTATGAATGATCCATCATTAAAAAAGCTTATTTCAGACTTATCAGAGGGTAATGAAATCTTCTCTTCATGAATCAAAATGAAGTTTTAATTAAAGAGTCTATATTTACAGATCAAGCTTTTTCATCTAAAGAAGAGGCCACAATTATGGCAGGTGAAATTCTTTTAGAGAATGGCTATATCAAAAAAGAGTACATCGACTCCATGCTTGAGAAATTAGAAACACAATCCTTTGCAACCTACATCGGAAATGGAGTTGCAATCCCTCACGGTATGGCTGAAGGGTCAAAGTACGTAAACCATACCGGGATTAGCGTTATTCAGGTACCTGAGGGAGTTCTTTGGAATGAAGAAATAGCATATGTTATTGTGGGTATCGCTGCTAATTCCAATGATCACATGGGAGTTTTGTCTGCACTAGCTGATGCTATTGAAGAAGAAGATGATGCAAAAAAACTTTGGAAAGAGACTTCAATAGAGAATATTTTTAACCTTTTATCAATGAGTCTATGAAGCTAGCTGTTCACTTTGGTGCAGGAAATATAGGTCGTGGTTTCGTAGCTCCTACTTTGCAAGCTAATGATTACAGAGTGATTTTTGTGGATGTAAACACTGATCTCGTTAAACAAATTAATGAAGAAGGAAGATACACTGTAACATCATTAAGTATTGAAGGAGCAACCCAAGAAGTGGTAAAAGATGTAGAAGCTATCAATTTAGATGATTCAGAATACTTAAATGAAACACTTCTCAATGCTGATATTGTAACTACTTCTGTTGGACCTAAATTCGTACAAGGAATCTATGAAAGAATTGCGTTACTAGATAATCAGAAAGAGCAAATATTTATAGCATTTGAAAACATGTACAAAGCATCTAGTAATGCAAGTTCCAATATTAAATCTCTTAATACAAAGTTAAAAATTATTGACGCTGTTGTTGATAAAATTGTACCCCCTCAGCCCCCTACATCTTTAAATGTAATAGTAGAAACATATGGATCAATAATATTAGACGTTTCCACAGGCTTACAACCTTTAAGAAAATCAGAAATTATATCTTATAAAAACTATGAAAATGAATTCTATAAAAAACTTTGGCTATTAAATGGGCTACATCTACAACTTGCTTATTACGGATTAGCTAATGGTCATACTTTTATTCATGAAGTTATTGCCAGTAAAGATGGAAGAGAGTTTGCAAAAGCATCAGTAAATAGTTTGGCGGAGGCCTACTCCCTTTTGTCACAATCTAACGAGAACTTAGACGAATTTACCAATACCATTATTGACAGGTTCGCACTGCCTGAAATTAAGGATGAGGTCGCACGTATTGCTAGAAATCCTGAAATTAAATTTTCAAAAGATGAGAGATTTGAATACCCCCTTAGACTCTTAATTTCTCATGATAAAAATATAGATACATTCAGAACAATTTTAGACATTATTACTTCAGGAAATTATCTGCAAGTTGAAGGTTTTAGTAATTTTAAAGAAGACGTATTAGAAAAGGGAAAAAGTAATATCTATAATGACTTTTGGGAATTAGAAAATTATAGTAAGAGCTACATTGAAAGGCTAGGTTCATAAATGTTAGAGAAAGAATTAGTTGTTACAGATGAGGTAGGTTTACATGCACGACCTGCAAGCTTATTTGTTAAAATCGCCCAAGAGTTTAATGGAACAGTCACAGTAACGTTTAATAAAAAAAACCCCCAAACAGGAGAGGAAGAACTTGTTGAAAAGGATGGGAAAAGTATGATTGGAATTTTGAGCTTAGGAATCGCAAAAGACAAACCTTTTACTTTAACTTTAGACGGTGAAGATGAAGACATATTTTTATCTAAATTTGAGGAGTTATTAGATAATGAGTAATCCACTTCTTGACACATTATTACTTTCCTCAAAAATAGAATCCTCTGAAGATTATGACGCAACATATGAATCACTACCTGTGGTTGTTGCAGAGTCAACAAAAGATCTAGACAGTGCATTTGCTAAGCTCGATGAAGCTGGCGGACATGGATATATTGCGACATGGAGAAAAAATTTATTCGCCTTTAATACAAAACTTTTATCAAAAAGATACGGGCTTATTGACGAAAATGGAAATCTTCTAAAAGCAGCAAGAGTTCCTAAGAATTAAGTTTTATTTCTGAAGTTATAGACTTGTAGTCTGATTATCTGAATTGTATACATTGCAACTATTGTGACTCCAATTTTCAGTAATTCACGCATCCACCATAGATTTTGAGGAATATCCATTCCAGCACCAATGGAACCCCCTATGAGTCCCCCCAAGAGGCCTGAGGTTATAAGTAGCAAGTAATCCCTGCTGCTTGCTCTTTTGAGAAATAATGAAGCTATTAGGCCGTATACTAACCATCCGCCAAGAAGTGGGATAAGTGCGTATAATTCTCTCATACTTAAACTTTAGTGGATTTTAATTTATTATTTCTTTGCTATTTTTTTAACAACAACAGATTCAATTCTTCTACTGTCCAATTCCACAACAGTTATCTCAAGTCCGTTGATTGTAATTTTTTCACCCTCTGATGGAAGCTGTTCACTGTGGCTAAGATATAACCCCCCAACAGTAGCAACATCTTTATCATTTTCCTCAAGACCAAAAAATTCCTCAAAATCATCGATGTCGGTCTTCCCGTCAATGCGCCACTGGCCTGGACCAAGTCTTCTGATTCCGGAGAATCTTTGATCATGTTCATCTGGAAGATCACCCACAAACTCTGAAAGGACATCTTTTATAGTTACAACGCCTTCAATACCACCATTTTCATCAATCACACATGCAAAACTTGATTTGTTTTCTCTGAGGATATTTAATGCAGAAAGGACTGTTGTATATTCAGGCAAATAAATAGCATCTTTGATTAAACTTTCAATCTCTACACTTTCTGTCGGTGCAGTTAAGTTGAGTAAATCTTTGACATAAACGACACCAAATGTGTCATCTAATGATTCAGTTTTAGATACTGGAACTCTAGAAATTCTTTTTTCATCCACAATCTCTGTTACAGCTTTCATTGAAAGGGGAAGCGAAACAAATAAAACATCAACACGAGGAGTCATGATTTCCTTAATGGGCCTGTCAGAGAATTCTAAAAGAGAGTCAATGATTTCTCTTTCTGCAGGTAAAATTTGTCCTTCTTGTTCTCCAAGAGCAGTTAGAGCCTGAATGTCAGCTTCAGTTATCTCTCCATCACCATCCATATCCCCAACACTCTTTGACGTATACCTATTTATAGAGTTTGTTATTAGATTCGTAAAAGGTGCAAAAATTCTTGCAAGATAATCAATCAATAATGAAGTTCTAGAAAGAAACTCAACAGGCTTTCTTGTTGCAATGGTCTTAGGCGTAACTTCACCAAAAATTAATACAAGAATAGTAATAAAGAGTGTTGCTAAAATACTGCCAGTACTTTCACCAAAGCTTCTGACAAAAAGAATAGTTGCTAATGATGCCATCAAAATATTAACAAAGTTGTTGGCGACTAAAATACCACCTATTGTTTTTTCGATATCATCTTTTGCTCTCTTTATTCTTTTATTTTTTCTAGAGTCATCAAGTTGATGAATTTTTTCTCTAGGAACAGAGGTTATAGCTGTTTCTGACCCAGAAAGTAGCGCAGAAAACACTAAACAGACAAATATTAGTATGTAAAAAATGATGTCTAAGTTTGTACTCAATTTATATATTGAATTTTAAAGCATATTTGTTTAAATAGGGAGGATTTTTTTAATTTCAAGTAATAATTTTGTGTTTTAAAATTTTCAAAGTAACCTAAAAATGGGGAAAATATTGGTAGATGAAAGAGTTGTAAGGGCTCAACAAAAATATGATGAAGTTCATGAAGAGCTTTTAAAAGCTGGAATCAAATTGTTAAGCACAAAGCCTATTTCTAGTTTATCTCTAAACTCACTAGCCGAATACACCAAAGTCTCGAAAACAAGCATTTATAACCATTTCAACAGTAGCCCAGAGCATTTTTACTATGATCTTTTAGTTTATTTAAGAAATTATGTTCTTAACGAATTTAATAAGAATGAACCAGATGATCCTAAAGCAAAGGTTGTTTATTTTTATGAAATTTATATAAAACTTATGAAAGAAAACAAAATTTTATGTTTAAATCTCTATTCGCAGTACTTTATTGTAAATTACAAAGCTAGATTTAAGTTATTTCAAAATAAAGTACTTTCAAAGCTTCTCCTGGAGGTTGGAATTAAGGATATGGAAACAGCAAAAACACTTTCATTAGAATTTGCTGTTTTATTGAATAGATTTTTTGTTTATGACCTAACCTCAAGGGAATTTAGTGAGTATGAAAAAGAATTTTTTACAAGACTAAAAAAGACTATTAACTACTAAAAACTTGGTTCATAGCGGCTTTTGATATTGGTTTAACAATAAAATAATCTGCTCCGACTCTCTTGGCTTGAAACTCATCTGCTTCTCTATCAGCGAGTAAGATAAATTTCGAATTATCCGTGAGATCATTTCTCTTTAGCTCCCTAATAAGTGAAGGGCCACCATTACTTTTAACCTGCATATCAACAAAAATGTAGTCATAAACATCATTTACATCTTCAATCTCTGAACTTGTATTAATAATGCTCTCAAAATCGAGATATTTTTCTACGGATTCTTTGACCCAGTTATTATCACTTATTATAAAAATCTTCACAATTTTAAAAGAATAGTACCCTGTAATTTTAAAATGGAAGAAGAATGATTAATATACTATCTTCAATTGCGCTTCTAGTAATTAGCGTAAGTCAGTTAAATATATTTGAGATTGATGGAGTTTTTTCTTCAGCTCATGTACGTTCAATTGAACGACATATTGAAGAAACTCAATACACTCAAAATGACCTACTAGTAATTCAATATAGTTCTACAAAATATAGCGAGAAAGCTGTATCTGATTTCGAGGAGCTTATTACAGATAAAGATTTCGTCAAAGCGATGTGGGTTGGTCCATATTCGATTGAAATAGACTATGCAATTACATCTGGATTTGACATACTCGGCTATGTTCCGGGAACTGAAATAATTAATGTTCCATTCACAACTGAGTTAGAAGATAAATTTTGCTCTCTGCACACCTGTGACATTTCAGAAAAAAAAATAACAATTGTAGACGAGGAGGGAATTTTCAACGATTATCTAGTTGTTGGCTCCATAGGAGCATTTCTAGAAAATATAAATAATTCAGAAAGTTTTTCTAATGATGTACAGCTTTCAATTAAAGAAGACACGTTCGAAGCAATTAATTTTCTAAAACCTTCGCTAATGGAGAGATTCTATATTTCAATTTCAGAACCAATATTCACCTATATGTTTTTTGTTTTAGGTTTTGCTTTAATTGGCCTTGAATTGTTTGCCATTGGTCCAGGAATAATGGCCTTCATTGGAGGTCTCTTAGTCATAGTCTCGTCTCTACCATTTCAGGAGTTTGGGATTAGCTATATCGGAATTGCAATATTCCTCATAGCTTACTTAATATATATAAAAATTCTTTCAAGGGGATATTTTTCAGTTTTAGGAGTCGTGGCATTTGGCATTCTTGTCCTCTCCTCAATTGTTATGTTTAGTGATTATGTCATCAATGTGAATAAGTTCCTATTAGGTTTTATATCAATCGGTTTGGCATTCTTTTACTTTGTAGCCATCCCGACAGTTATACGCTCTCGCCTAACAACAGATACAAGCGCAATGACTTCTTATGTAGACGCAGAGGCAATTTTTATTAAACAGCTCGATGGTAGTGCAGTTTTAGTAAGTGTTGATGAAAAACAGATCAGAGTAGAATCTGACTCGGAGGTAAAATATACCGAAGGCCAGTCGTATAAAATTCAAGAGAATGACGGAAATCTGACAATATAGACCAAAACTTCGCGAAAAAAACCTTTTGCCATTTCTAGTTTCTTAAATATTGTCTATGTATGTTACAAATAAACACTTCGACATGGCAGTACGATGCACTTTGTAGACAGCACAGCAGTAATCTTTTCTTCCCACCTGCTACATTTGAAAAAAAAGAGGATAGAGAAAAAAGAGAAGTAAAAGCAAAATCAGTATGTAATGGATGCCCTGTAAGATTTGAATGTCTAGAAGAAGCTTACGAAATTTCAGAACCATTTGGCGTCTGGGGTGGCATGAATGAAGTTGAAAGAAAGAGAAACTTAGTATTAGCCGAGTAGCTTTTCTCGCGTTCCATCAGAATCTATCTTTTTTATAATCTGTTTACTATCTAGAATTTCCAATATTGGAATTGTGTATTTCCTAGAAAGTCCACTGAGTGATTTAAATTCAGCAATAGTAAATGTTGTTGGTAGCTGGTCAATAATTTTGAGTAGTTCTTTAAAATGGTTATCTGTGTAGAGAATATTCTTTGAAATTCTAATCAACTTATCTTTTAAGAATAGATTTTTGACAATCTCCCTATCAAATTTTTGAAGATTTATATCTGGAACCTTTAATTCGCTACCAAGTTCTTTAGAAATTAGCTTAAGTATTTTTTTGTCCTCTTCTGTATTATCACTATTTAGCTTAATTTGATTTTCTTTAACAGATATATCATCAAATGCATCAAAGAGATATTGAACATTTCCTTCTTCAATATAGAATTTTTCGTGTAGATATTTTTTGATACCAAATTTGTTTATGTTTTCTGCATTATCTTTTATATTCTGATTTAACAGATTTAAATTAGCTTCATCAGTAAACATTTGTCCAATCCTTAGCGAGTGATCACTATATTTAAAAGGTAGAAAATAAAGTAAGTCATATAGGGTATTGTAAGAAGCTTTTTTTTTGGATTCTCTAATCAGATGTTTTATAAGATTTTTATTATTAATTGGCATCATAAATTCACAGGCAATGAAGGAATCTCTATCTATATTATGTAGTACCATCTTTTCTTTCATCGGCAGGACAGCAGATTTCCCTAACTTTGCGATAGCATAAGTTTCCTTACCAACCCTTAGATGATAGATTTTTTCAACTAGATGATTAGAAGTTCCAGCAAATAACTTTAAGGTATTATTTCTGATCTCGTTGGAACTCTCAGTATCTAGTTTTATAAAAATGTGAATAGATTCAGCCAACACAGTATTTGATAATAAGTCTCCTCTTTTAGGTATTACCCCACTAGATTTTTTAAGAGAGACAGCCACTCGTTGTGAGCCAGTTTCTTGAGTGTATTCTTTATTTACGCTTTCAATACTCTTTACTTCTAGTTTTTCACCACTTGTAGTAATAAATGGACCACTAAGAGAAAAACCTGAACCAACAGTTCCCGTTACTATCCGACCAATTCCATCAATTAAAAAACTTCTATCAATCCAAAAAGATGAATACTCATTAGTGCATGTTGATACAAATGTTTGTATATCTTCGATAAATGAGACTTTATCTGTTGAGTTTTTATTAAATTTAAGAATCTTATAATTTAAGTCCTTTATGTTTGATACTTTATCAATTAACCATTGTTCATCAACATTTGATTCTTTCATATCTAATTTTGTAAAGATGAACAGGATGTTCAATTTTGATAACCCAATCAAAGCATTAAAGTGTTGCTCAGACTGTTCAGACCAACCTTGAGTACTGTCGATGACGAATAGTACCGCATCGGCATTTGAAAAACCTGCAACAGTGTTTTTAAAGAAATCCCTGTGCCCCGGTACGTCAACGATGGAGATTATTTGATCTGCATACTCATAGAATGTATATCCAAGATTTATTGTTAAGCCACGACTTCTTTCTTCAGCTAGTTTATCGGTCTCTTGTCCAGTTAGAAAATTTACTAGAGTTGATTTTCCATGATCAACATGTCCTGCTGTGGCTATTACCGTCATAGATTATTTAGCGCATTAATGATATGGGTATCATCTTCAACAAATGAAGATCTTAAATCAAAGATTAAGTTATTGTCTTTAGTTCTAGGAACGATTGGTATATCTAGTTTTGACAACATATTCTGAGCTTCCCCATACTCTTTATCATTAACTGAAATCACAGAAGATGAAATTTTTACATCAGGCATGCTTCCACCACCAATAAGTGAAAAGTCTTCAATAATAGAATGTTCGAGGGATATTTGTTTTGAAACATTTTGAACTCGTTCATCCAACTCTTGTCTAGATGTACTCAAAAATAACCAAAAAGGTATACTTTTTTCCTCCTTGGACAAGTAGAGTTCTGTAGTTTTTTGAAGCTCATAAGTTACAACTGGAGAGCACCGAAATGTTCTAAATAGTGGATATTTTTTAATTTTTGTAATGATATCTTCTGAACCAGCGATTATTCCAGATTGTATTGAACCAAATAATTTATCTCCAGAAAACATGACTATATCTGATCCATCTTCTAGAGACTCTTGAACGCTTATCTCTTTGTCGAAGTAAGAAATATTTTGCATTTCTAAAAATTTTCTGTCTATAACTAATCCACTCCCTAAATCATGAATTAACAAGACATTAAATTCATCAGCAATGGTTTTTAATTCCTTAATAGAAACTTCCTCCACAAATCCCGAGAGAGAAAAATTGGATCTATGAACTTTTAAAACAAGAGAATTCGGATTTTCTTTGAGGGCTTTTTTGTAGTCTTTTGGATGAGTCTTATTTGTTGTACCAACTTCAACTAATTTCATACCCGTCTCTTGAATAATTTCTGGAAGCCTATAGGATCCTCCAATTTCAATTATTTCACCTCTTGAGATGATTACTGCCTCTATTTTATTTTCTTTCTTTAGAGCTTGAAGAGTAAGAAATAATGATGATGCATTATTATTCACAAAACAAACATCTTCAGAGTTAAGAAGTATGTTCATGCTTGAAGTTAAATAATTGTTACGGATGCCACGTTCTTGTTTTTCTAGATCATACTCCACATTTGTTGCATGTCCACTAAAAGACATCCTGCTTTGAGCTCTACCAAGGTTCGTATGTAACAATGTACCAGTACAGTTGATGACTCTTTTTTGACGACTTAATGAAAAGCTATCTATTTTTTTAGCAAACTCTTGCAAAGCTTCAGTTTTACCAAAAGATTCAGCAAGGATACTTTTTGCGATTTCTAATTGTATCTCTCTCGGTAGATGATTTTCATATGAATCTACTAAAGCATTTACAGATATATTTTCCATACAGCTTATTTACTTAGTTCTTCAAACACTTTTGCAATACGACCAGTACATGTCTCATCGACAATTGGGGGTAGAGCTGAAGTTATTTTATCAACGAGTTCATTGAGGGAGGATTTTGTGGGTGTATCTTTTTCCTGCTCAATTAAAGGTATTCCTTTATCCGCCTCTGTAGTTGTATCCTCACTGAGTGGAATTTTCATTAAGAGAGGAATTGCAAACTGCTCTGCAAGTTTTTCGCCACCACCTTCGCCAAATATTTCATACTTTTCTCCAGTATTAGTTTCAAAATATGACATATTTTCAATTACTCCTAAAAGTGGAATAAAACTTCTTTTTGCCATGTCAGCTACTCTGGTTGCAACTTTTTGGGCAGTTACTTGTGGAGTTGTTACTACAATTAATTCAGCCTGTGGCAACAATCTTCCAAGTGCCATTTGTATATCTCCGGTACCTGGAGGTAGGTCAATAATTAAGTAATCCAACTTACTCCAGGAGACATCGCTTAAAAACTGTTCTAGTGCTTTACTTAACATTAATCCCCGCCACATTAGGGCTGTATCTTCATCTTCAGTAATAAGTCCTGTAGAGACAACTTCAAGATTTCCTTTTTTATAAGGGATTATATTTTTATCATCATCTGCCTCTAAACGAGCTTTGATACCTAGTAGACGGGGGATAGAAAATCCCCATATATCAGCATCTAATAGTCCAGTTTTATAGCCTTGTTTTTCAAGACCTAATGCAATATTTGTGGAAATTGTAGATTTACCAACCCCACCTTTACCACTACCAATAGCGATAACTCTTGTTTGGGGATCAATTTTTGTTTCTGGAGCATTATCTCTAGCTTTCTTCCTTGCCTTTTCCATGACAGAGCTTCTATCTTTTTTACTCATTGCGGATACTTCTATTTCTACAGTGTCCACATTTTCCATAAGTAGAAGTTTTCTTTTAATCTCAGTCTCAATTTGATTTCTCATTGGACATTCAGCAATAGTTAATGCTAATTTAATTACAACAGTCGATTCAACAAATGAAACATCTTTAACCATGCCTAGCTCAACAATATCTACACCAAGTTCAGGATCTACTATTGTTGAAAGGTGTTTCAGTAGTATATCGTTTTGTATCATGAGCTCATTTTAAGGTCTTTATTAAAACATGTAATTATTAATTTATTGAATAACTCAATATTTGGTATAATAGAGTATGGATATAAAAATAAAATCATCAAGAGTTGTTCTAGCTACAGATAGTGCAGTAAGTAAACTTAAAGAATTAAAAGATGCTGAAAATGCAGATCAGAGTTTTTTAAGAATGGGCGTAAAACCAGGAGGCTGCTCAGGTTTATCCTATGAAATGTTTTTCGATACTGAAAAAAGCGAAAATGATTTTACAGAACAATATGGTGATGTTGCGATTGTTGTTGACAACCAAAGTGTTGACCACATACGAGGAGCAACTCTAGATTACAAAGAGGGATTAAACGAAACAGGATTTTCAATAGATAATCCAAACGTATCAAGAACTTGTGGTTGTGGCAATAGCTTTAGTTAAACTTATAACCGACTGAGTGTATCGTTTTAATCCACTCAGATCTTTTTTCACCAAGCTTAGCTCTTAATCTTCTTACGTGGACATCAACAGTTCTTGCACCACCAAAGTAGTCATATCCCCAAACTTCTTCTAATAACTGTTCACGAGACCAAGCATTTTCCTGGTGCTCTATGAAAAACTTTAATAGTTCATATTCCATGAATGTTAAATCAAGTAACCTATCACCTGCTTTAGCTTCATAGGTTTTTAGATTTATTACTAAATCTTTAAACTCAATTTTCTCAGAACTACTCTCTCCTAACAGTGATTCAATTCGTGCGTTAACCTCAACTAAACCACTAGATGAAGAAATAACTTCAATTCGAGGGTTCTTGATAAGGTCAAGTGTCTGATTAAAATCTTCTTCGTCACATATAATTAATTCCGGGACTGTTTTTGAAGCTGACTCAATATCAGATAAATCTTTTTTCGTTTCTCCATATTTACTCAATGAAGTTAATGAGATGTCTAACTCGTTTTGATTCTCAACCTTTTTGATATTAAGTTTTTTAATCCCGACGTCTTTAAACATCTGCAAAAAACTTGCATGCTTTTTATCTAAATTAATGTATGCATTTATCATTTTCTTGAAACAATTATTTAATATTTGAAATATACCAATAATTAAAATAAATACTACATTAATAAATATGAAAATAAAAGCAGAATATATATGGATTGACGGTCAAACTCCTACCGCCTACCTAAGGAGTAAAACAAAAATTATGGAACAAGGTATAGAGCCACCTTTATGGGGTTTTGACGGTTCTAGTACGCAACAAGCTACAGGAGATCAGTCTGACTGTGTTTTAAGACCTGTTGCTACCTTTAAAGACCCATTAAGAGGTGGGGAAAATATATTGGTCATGTGTGAAGTGTTAAATGTTGATATGACTCCACATGCTTCCAATACACGTGCAGCTTGTGCAGAGTCAGCAGAAAATTTCTCAGAGTTTGAACCAATGTTTGGACTAGAACAAGAATATACATTTTATGAGCAGTCCTACGACTCTCTAAAATATGGACAGCCACTGGGATTTCCCCCATCAGGTTATCCAGCTCCTCAAGGAGGTTATTACTGTGGTGTCGGTGCAGATGAAGTTTACGGTAGAGATATTTCTGAAGAGCATGCAACAGCCTGCATGGAAGCTGGCTTAGAAATATCTGGAACAAATGCAGAAGTAATGCCAGGACAGTGGGAATTTCAAATTGGACCCGTAGGATCTCCAGCAATTGGTGATCAAATTTGGGTAGCCAGGTGGTTACTTTATAGAATTGCCGAGGATTATAATATCTCTGCAACATTAGATCCAAAACCAGTCAAAGGTGATTGGAATGGGGCTGGTATGCATACCAACTTTTCAACAAAACAAATGAGAGAAGATGGTGGATTTGATGCAGTAGTTGCTGGCTGTGAGGCTCTTGGTAAAAATGCAGAACTTCATGTTCAGAATTATGGTGCAGCTATTGAAGATAGGCTTACTGGTGCACATGAAACACAAAAATATGATACTTTCTCATATGGTGTTAGCGATCGAGGTGCCTCAATAAGGATTCCATGGCAGGTAGAGGTTGACAAAAAAGGTTATCTTGAAGACAGAAGACCTAATGCTAATGCGGATCCATATGTTATTGCAATGCTTATGGTTGATACCGTTTGTTCAGCTGCTACTAGCTAGAAGTTGATGAAGATATAATTTCTTCAATCTTTTGCTGGAAAGATCCTAAGTTATTATTGAATGAGCTTAAGGCACTTGATCGCCTCTCACCAGTATCAGGTGCGGTCAAACCTTCTAAAAGTTCCTTTGTGTCTTCATAAATAAGACTAGCTAGTACTTTTAATTCCTCATGACTAGAAATCAAACTAGCATTCGATACTGGAGGTCCAGGATTGGCTACAGTTGCAACAAACTGTTCAGCATCATCGATAAATGCTTCAAATTCTTGTTGAGCCTCTTGGTAGGTTGTATCTTTGTCATCCCACCTTTGGTTAGTTTCTAATACTTTCTTACCAAGTTCAATGGATTGAATTTTTTCAGATTGTATCTCTTCAAGGTATGTAACAACACCTTCAGGCAACGTAGTTGTTGTAGAAGTAGTAGTAGTGTCTACCACAACCTCATCTGTCACAACTTCTTCTGTAGTATTGTCGTCTATATTTATAACTTCAAGGTTGTTATTTGTAGTAACTCTATTGATAAAAGTGTATGTTGTTGCAATCATCCCAATAAGTACAAGTGGCAGTATGAGCCTACCCGGTTTAGGATCTGGGTTAAAGTTTTCCATATTTATAGTTTATCAAGTTGCGTGACAATATCATGATTTATTGAATCCCAGTCATTGTTTTCTTCTTTTGTTAATGTTAAAAACCCAGGACCTGCAAAAATTGTACTGATACCCGAAATACTGATTAGTTGATTACAAAGAGTACTATTTTTATCAGAAGTAGATTTGATGACTGTACCAACCTCGAGTCCATGTTCGATCTCAATTTTTTTAGCATTTGGGTTGGGGGTAGTAATTAATTGCATATATATAGTCAGTTTAATCAATTAAATATTAATATATGACTGTATGCAGAATCAAAAAATTAGCAACCTTGATTTAGGTTTTCAAGCGAAGAATTTTTACTCAATTTTAGGGCTTTATATATTTTCATTGGGTTCATTAGTAGGGGGATTCTCATTTTATTTACTTCTGGAATCAACAGGTTTTGTTGACTCAAGAATAATTTCTTGGAATGGGCAGGGATTATTCTGGTTTCTTATCTTATTTTTTGTGACGATATTTTTACTTTTCATACCAATAGAGTTCTTGAATGTATTTAGACTCTATAATTCTAGTTTCAGAGATTTAGTTTCAAATATTCTTTATGTAATTCTCTTCTCACTATTCTCCTTATTAGTTTTCCAGTTTTTCTTAAATACAGAAACACAAATCTTTTATGACTTAAAATCAATTACTAGAGCAATTTCATTTGCTGGCTTCATTGCAGTACCCCTGGTTTTATTTGCTCAACACAGTTTACAAGAAAATATTCCTTTTATTGACCGAGCTTCATATGGAATAACACTAATTTTTTGGGTAGTTACTTCTCAGATTTTTTTATAAGGTTACATTTTTTCTACAGGTCTAATCCCTAAACATGACATTACAAAATGTGAGTATTTAATAAAAAGACTAGTAATAAAAATTTTCTGATTCTTTTCATCAATATTTTTTATATTTCTGATATTTGAATCTTGATAAAAAGCATTAAAAGCATTACTTATATTATATAAATAGTTTGCAAGGTGATGAGGCTCATTGTTTTTTAGGCTTAATTCGAGATGAAACTCTATATTTGCCAGCGCTATAATCAAATTTCTATCAAGAGATCCTAGAGAAGTGGGTGCTATAGGCAGCGATGGTTTATCTTTACTCAGAGTTTTAACTAACTTGTTAGCCCGCACCTGAGCATACTGAACATATATACCTGTTTTTCCAGATACACTTGTAAATTTTTCTAAATCATATTTGTAATCTGTTTTTCTATTTGTTATCAAATCACTGTATGTAAGCACAGTATTTGTCAAACAGTGGAGGTCTGCTTCTGATAAAGTACTATTTATCTTTTGAATATAATTAAAGGCTTGCTCATATAAGTCAACTAATTTTAGGTTACCTCCATCTCTAGTTTTGAGTGGATTACCGTTAGAGTCGTTTATCGTACCAAAACCAACATGTACATATTCTTTTGATGGGAAATCAAAGAACGAGAGTGACTCAAATAGCTGTTCAAAATGCAACTTTTGTCTGTTATCGGTGACATAAAGTACTTTTTCATGAGAAATCTTCCTATTCCTTAAAATAGCAGTTGCAAGATCAGTAGTTATATACAAATATGATCCATCCGATTTAGTAATCAGAATTCTAGGATCGGTGATTTGAGAGCTGATAAATGCACCATCGTCTTTTTCTATTTTGCCCTCACTTTCTAGACTTCGTAACATATCTGGTATCAAGTCATTTACAGAACTTTCACCCCACCAGTAGTCAAAATCGTGATTTAAAGTCAATAGAGTTTCTTTTAGTGAAGTCAGTGTTAATTCACTAATCTTTTCCCAATTAGAAAAAACTTCTTTTTCCCCGGACGATAATTTTTTATTAGTCTCCTGGGATCTCTTTTTAAAGTTATCATCAGCGCTATATTTTTTTGAAGCATTTGGATAAATCTCCTCCAGCATGGTAATTGTAAGTTCGTCAAAACTAATACCTTCTAACTCACAGTAAGTAATGATTTGAGCAACTGGCATTCCCCAGTCTCCAAGATGAATATCACTATTGATATCATTTCCAATGATTTTATTCGTTAAGTAGATACTTCTTCCAATATTTAATGGCCTAAGGTGACCTACATGAAGAGGTTTACCAATATTTGGACCACCGTAATCTATTATTACGCTTTCTTTATTATCTCTTAAGACATTATTCTTAACATCTTCAAGATTTCCAATTATTGATTCAGCATTAATTTGAATGTTTATAAATAAATTTTTTGCAAAATCAAAAACATCAATAATTTCTGACAAGGTTAACGTATTAGATATTTCTTCTTTAATGGATTCGACAGCAGGGTGTTTTTGATATTTCACAAGGTTATTTATTTGATAGTCATAAGTATCAAGATTTGATATGCGTATATCGATAGCCTCATCTATACCATGTTTTTTTAGAATCTTACCTAGATCGTTTACAACTGTTTTTAATAAATTCATTTTATGTTTTTAATGCTATCAGCTTACTTTTTAGAAATATATTGTTTAGTAATTAAATACAAAAATAATAAGTTGTCTACAAAGTAACGTTTAAATAACCTTTTAGGTTCTTGAGCTAGTCTCAAAACCCATTCAAGTCCTAAATTTGCCAAAAATTCTGGTGCTTTTATTTTAGTACCAGCAACCCACTCGAAAACAGCACCGATACCTACAAGGTTAGATTCCACAGAATACTTTTCCTGAAAGAGGTTAATAAATAATTCTTGTTTTGGGAAACCAAGAGATATCCATACAATATCTGGTTCTGCCTCAACAATGTCTTTTACGTACTCCTCTCGCGCAAGCTCTTCGTAACTACCCACAGGGGGAGAAGAGGAACCAATTATATTTATAGTAGGAAAATCTTTTTTAAGTTTTTGAATCAATTTTTTCACGACAAGATCATTACTTCCATAAAAGTAATGACTGGTATTTTTGGTCAGCCCATTATTAATTGTTGCGAGCAAAACATTATATCCGTCAACCCTACTTTGACTATTTTTGTAAAGAATTGATGAAGACTTTGCAATAGGAAAACCATCTGGCGTTTTAATATCAAATGAATTAATTATGTTACTTAGTTGGTCGTCTTTGTAGCTTCTAACGACAGTATTCGTATTACAAATGGCTACTTTTAATGAGTTTTCAGTATTTAGAATATTAGAAACTTCAACTAAAGATGTTTCAGATATTGTTGTGTTGAGGATTTTTACAGTATTCATTATTAAAACTAGTATATAAATACATTCGAAATATTTGATGAATTAGTTATTTCATGCGCCTGTGGCTCAACTGGATAGAGCATCTGACTTCGGATCAGAGGGTTGGGGGTTCGAGTCCCTCCAGGCGTGCTAATTTAACAAACCGATGATTTTCTTTGCCCTAGTGTTAAGTGAAAAATCTTCTTTGTTAAGATCTACTGGTTGATTTTTTTCTAAAGCTTGTTTAACTGCAGTTTCAAAACTAGAAATATCATTTTCTTGAAAAAAGTTAATTTCATTACTTCTAGGTAGTGCTCTATGAGATGGAAAATCAACCCCTATAACTTTTAGTCCCATATAAAGATATTCAAAATACTTTAAGGGAGAAGTGTATCTATAAGAGTGCTGATTTGAGCTTGAGTTGACTAAAATCCCGATATTTGAATTTGCATAAACTTCTCCGATTTCTGAACGTTTAAGTCTGCCGCTCACTGTGATATTTTCTTGAAGTTTTAATTCTCTAATTTTAACTCTTAATTTTTGTGCTTCTTCGTCTGGGCCACCGATAATTGATAACTTATGACCTTGTAAAAATTTGGAGGCCTTGAAAGCGTCAATAATAAAGTCAATTCCTCTTGATTCATTGAACCTTCTTAAGTTGCCGACAAATATTAAACCCTCTCTTTTATTTTCTAATTTACTAATTGAAGTGTTAAACATTTCTGTGTCAACACCATTATGAAGAACTTGCGCATTATTCCCAGTCATATTGTAATAATTTTGAAGATGCTCATTTAAAAATATAAATTTAACATTTTGAAAATTTTTTGATTTATTAATAACAAATGTTCTGATTTTAGATGTTTGATGACATTCAAAGAGAACTTTATAACCCTTTCTTGCTAGAAAGTATAAAATCCAATCAGAACGGGTAATAAACTGTCTTTCATCAGTTTTCTTAATTTTAAAAGTAACAACAAAGTAAGACCATAAAAAATGACTTATGTGAAAAAAGAAACTTTCAAAAATTAGAATTCTTCCAAAGGGTAAGAAATGTTTTATCCCCGTCACATGAAAGTCTTCTTTAATTGAGTAATGCTCCTTAATTTTTTTAACCGATGCATTACTGCTATTTTCCCGCAAGGGAAAAATAAGCTCTACGTCTACACCATTTTTTACTAAATATTTAATGTTGGAAATTGTTTGAAGACTGTTAGCTGTTTCAGCTGGAAAAGATTGGTAGGTTAAATAACAGATTTGTTGTTGAATTTTCACTTCTCCATTAAGTATATTTGTAAAATATAATAAATTTCCCTTTTTATCTAAAACTAGAATTTCAGATTGATTTCAATCTTGATACAATTTATATATGATAGGAGACCCAGGATACTTCGGCCCACAGTCAATGATGTGGAAGATTAATAAAGAAATAACAGTTTTATTTGGCGGTGCAAGAGCACTTCTCATGCATGCAGCGCACCCCTTAATAGCTGCAGGGGCTCGTCAAACATCTTTCTACCAGAGAGATCCTTGGAAGAGATTAATAAGAACATTATCTCTGCAAAACTCAGTTACCTTTGGCACAAAACAAGAAGCGGATGAGAGTGCACACAGGATAAATAAACTACACGAAGTAATCAAAGGAAAAGATTCAGTATCAGGTGGTATATATGACGCACTAGATCACGAACAGTTACTGTGGGTTCACGCATGTTTGCAAATTTCATCAATTTATTTTTATGAGAAAACTGTAAAAAAACTTTCTACAAAAGAAAAGAATCTATATCACCAAGAAAATATGATTGCTGCAGGCTTAGTGTTAGTTGATACTAAAGAAATG
>Ga0213868_10002193_pt1 | contig 18753 bp, 17 predicted proteins | sample PICome_9_FD_160087 | JGI IMG/M metagenome (GOLD analysis project Ga0213868, IMG submission 160087) | Coastal seawater microbial communities near Pivers Island, North Carolina, United States - PICO127 | ecosystem: Environmental > Aquatic > Marine > Coastal | place: USA: North Carolina...
AAACCAAATTTACTCCCTCTTCAAGTGTAATCATGAATCGTGTCATACGGGTATCCGTAATAGGAAGTACACCATTATCTGAATGTGTTAAGAAAAACGGAATTACGGACCCTCGTGAGCCCATCACATTGCCATAACGCACTACAGAAAAACACGTATCGTTCAGGCCGCTATATGAGTTACCCGCAATAAATAATTTGTCTGAAGCTAATTTTGTAGCTCCATAAAGATTTGATGGGCTGCTGGCTTTATCAGTAGACAGCGCAACCACACGTTTTACGCCCTGATCAATACATGCATCAATCAAATTCATAGCACCATTAATATTGGTTTTAACACACTCAAATGGGTTGTACTCCGCCGTGGGTACGATTTTTGTAGCCGCCGCATGCACAACATAATCTATACCGTTAAGCGCACGTGACAATCGATTTTTATCGCGTACATCACCAATAAAAAAACGAACCCGCTTATCGTCTTGGTAAAGCTTAGACATTTCCCACTGCTTCATTTCATCACGTGAAAAAATAACCAACCGTCGCGGATTATATTTAGCCAAAGTCATTGGTACAAAAGTGTGTCCAAACGACCCAGTACCACCAGTAATTAAAATAGAAGAATTTTTCAATATATGCACTTTCGTTTACGTTTTTATTGGTTATGCAGAATTATTTATAAACATATTTTTATTTGTATTTCCTGCTTAACACTCAAAACAATTATAAGCTTTTATCGTAGTAACATTGATTAACACACAGGAAACTACTAGGAGAAGAATTCGGTATAAGTTTATTTCTCCCAGCCGACGCCAAAATAATAGTCTCTGTTGATTATACGAATATCTTGCCTATCATTTAACACATTTATAATCTCGCCAACATGGCCATAAACCTGCCTTAGTTTAATTTCATCGTATATGAGATGAAGGACTTCATAGTCTTCTGGATAATCAACAGTAAACCTATATTTTGACCAATCTTCGAAATTTTGCAATTGAGCTATTTTAAAACCATTCGCCTTGTCTTTCCAGAAGAAAAAAGTCACATGCTCTCGCTCTTCTGGCTTTATTGCATCTCTATTCGCCTGCTCGAGAGCCGCGAAAGAAAAAACTTCCACATCACTACCATCCGGCCAAAAACTTGTTTCAGGTGGAACGGTATTTGAAGAATAATCGACTTTTTCGGCAAAAAAGAGAGTTACAGCTTTATCAATAACAACAGGGTCAATCAGGGGGCAATCTGCTGTCAGCCTTACAATAGTCTCAAAGTTAAATTCCTTTGCGCATTCATAATATCTTGATAATACATCATGTTCAGAGCCTCGAAAACAGGATATGCCTTTTTCATTACAAAAATTCTCTATTTCATCATCAACATCTTCGACTGTTGTAGCAACGACAATAGAATCTATATTTTTTGCTTCCTTAATTCTTGATATTTGAAAGTCTAGTAATGCATGATCTCCAAGCTTCTTTAGAACCTTACCAGGAAGCCGTGTAGAGCCCATTCGTGCTTGAACTATTACTCCAATCATGGGGTAATTCTATTAAATGAATCAGATCTAACTTTTGTTTCTAATATTGTATTTTCATTATTATCCTGAATTGCCTTAGACAAGATTAGGAAACATTCATCAACAGCTTTAAGGTATTCATCTACAATATTTTCATTATGCGCATAACTAACATAAACGCTAGGTGCGGCAAGATAACCTCGCTTTAACATTTCTTGAATAAATAGGGTTACTAAAGCTTGATTTCTGTTTCCGTAATTAAGTTTCATTGTTATTAGTGGCTTAAAATCAGTTATACTTAGCTTTAAGTCATGCTTTTTCGCCAGTGCAAGCCAACCATTACCTATTTGATCTCCTATCTTGATTAAGTGCTCCCATACTTTCTCTCTAGTTAAAATCTCTATGGTTTTTAAAGCAGCAACAAAGCCAACTCTCTCTGTCCACATAGTCGAGCTCATAAAGGTGTCTTGAGCAGAATGCATTACCTCTTCACTTCCAACAACAGCAGAGATGGCAAAGCCACCTCCCATAGCTTTTGCATAGACAACAATATCAGGATTGAATCCATTGAGTTTATAAACCCCACCATCCGTCATTCTCCACCCAGATGTAATTTCATCCGAAATGATAATCATATTGTATTTCTTCGCTATTCTAGAAACAGCCTCCAAAAATTCTCTTGAGGGAAAATCGTATCGGGCACCTTCCATACAGATAACGCCAGCGTCAGGATGATTTTTTATTGTCCTTTCAAAATCCTCAATATCATTATAAATAAATGGAACAGCTGTATTTGCTAGACCGGCTGGCACACCTTTCACTCCTAAACCCGGAATCAAATGATCATTCAAGCCATCTTTGTTGCCTAAATTAGTCGCCAAATACCAGTCACACCAACCATGATATCCCGAGAAAATAATCTTGTCTTTACCCGTTTTAGCTCTGGCGATTCTGACAGCCATAGCCATGGCCTCTCCACCAGATTTTGCAAACCTAACACCACCAGCAAAAGGGTTTAACTCCAGCAATTTTTCAGCAAGCAGAACTTCTTCAGGTGCGTTCAAAGTACAGTTAACACCGTCCCTAATAGCTTCAGTGACTGAATTTGTTAGTTCAGGGTGGGCATAACCCAATATGGCACTTCCGATTCCCATCTGAGCCATATCAATAAAACGATTACCATCAAGGTCGACAACAGTTACACCAGAAGATTTAGAAAAATATGACGGCCAAATACCAGGAGCATATCTATCAGGTCTCTTAGATAGAAGACCGTTCCCACCGGGAATCGCATTAATTGCGCGGGACCACATTGACTTACCAATAATATTAGCTTTCATACTTTTACCTTTGCTTTAACTTGTTGCAATGATTCAATTACCAAGAGCTAGAGCCGCCATCGATTACAAGATTATGGCCATTTATATAAGAGGATTTACTCGATACTAAGAACCGAACACCATTTGCGACATCTTCTGCTGAACCCATCCTGCCCATAGGGCAACGATAACTATAATTTTTGACAAAATCATCTCCTTGCGGAGTATCTGGGTTAAAGATGCCACCGGGCGAAACTGAATTAACCCTTATGTTCAAATCTCTCAAGTGAACGCAATAATATTTTGTCAAATGGATTATCCCGGCCTTTGTCGCTGCATATATTTCTGGACTATTTCTAGCGCAATCAGTATATATTCTTGGGTCTGCAGATATAACACCATACAAAGACGCTATATTTACTATCCGTTTTGCTTCTTTATTTTCTTTATTTATCTTGGCAAATTCATTAATCATGTTAATACTACCTCTCAGATTTACGCTATATACATGATCAAGCTCATCGATAGTTCGCTCCATGAAACTAGAAAAAACTGAAACACCAGCGTTATTAATAACTACGTCTGGATTTATATCACTAAAAAGCCCCCTAACAGCATCTAAGTTACTTATGTCCACATTTCGGTGATAAAAGTCGCATGCCTCCTCCGGATAGGATACATCTATGTTAATGATTTCATAACTATGAGCCAATATTCTATTGATCTCTCGCCCTAATTGGCCATTTGCGCCAGTTAATAATACGACTTCTTTTTTCATATCCATTTTTTTCATATCCATTTATGTAACCATGTTGAGTTATTAAATACTTTAAAACCTAAGTTCTCATATATTCTACATGCAGGTATATTGTTTTTTTGAGTCACGACTTCAACTCCAGCACAACCCAAATTATTAATTAACATGTTTACTGCATAAGCTGCTAACTTGATACCAAGCCCTTTACCCTGCGCTTCTTCCGCAACAGTAATAAGTCCAATTGACCCGAGGTTACTGCCGTTCTTTTTAATGGTAACAAACCCAACAATAGTTCCAGCCTCTTCAATATGGAATACCATATCATCGAGATCGCCCGACACGGACTTTTTGACCCATTCAGAATAAAACTCTTGTAAGCGATCTCTTGGGAACTTTTCATCGTTATAATATCTAGTAGTCCATTTAGATTGAGCCGATATCAACTGTAATCTTGTAATATCTTCAGGGGTGGACCTCTTAATAGAATAATTCCCATCTAAAATTGCACTAACAAATTCAAACTTAGTTACTAAATACGTCAACCTTTCATCGACGTATTTAAATCCGTCCTTCAAAGCAAAAGCTATAGAGTCTAAGTCACTTGATGGACATAAAAAATACATGAGATCAATTTTTTTTTGACCTAGCGCTACATCTATTTTGTGTTTAATACTTTGTGTGTAACTTTTGGTGTTGAGAACAAAAACTTCTTGTCCAAAAAACTTTGAATCCCAAGGCATATAGTCTATCAACCTAAGAATACTGGTAACTCGATTTAAACCATATCCGTCATTCGATGCGCGGGACTTCACCGCCAATTGATCGAGATATGGCGGATCCTCAAGTACAGATAATATAGAATCCATAGAATCCTTGTACCTTGCTCGAATTTCACTAACACCGACCACCAATCCCGCAACTTCTTTTTCTTTAGCAATTTTAAGTTGGTGATCGTATTGAGGGATTACATAAGCGGGTATGCCCATAAATAAACATTCCTGCAATAAAATTCCACCACTAACAATTGCAATATCAGCACGGCCTAATAACTCATAAAAATTATTAGGTCGATGAAGTAAATTAACGTTATCGCCCAACGAGCACTCAAAATGAACATCACCTTCACTAGACAGGATAATATTAATTTCATATGAACTAGGGAAAGAAGAAGTAAGCGGAACTATGCTGGCTAAATGACTTTGGTGGTCAACGCCACCGAAGCATATAAAAATGCTTTTCGTATCGTTAATACTAGTCAGCTTATTTTGGTACGGATTATCTACATTATGGATAAAATAAAACGCACCCATTAGATGTGCAAATTGATTTTCAATTACCGGATTGACCAATATATCCAAAATGGAACTTTGTCTTGATGAGGTATCGATCCCTATAGTAACAACAGATTTCTTTTCACATTCAGCATAAACTGGCTGACAGTAGTCTAAGCAATCGAATATCGCCACATCAATTTTTCTACTCCTGACACAACTTATCATCGAGTCAGTAGCCTCTTCAATACTATTTACCAACAAAAGATCATAGCTCTCCGATTGTTCAGGATTGTTAGTAATAAGTGTTATCGAACCAGCCATAGGATCAGAAGCCCGCAGCGAATCAATAAGCATCTTAATTCTGACAATATGTCCAGTACCCAACCCCGGTTTAAGAACCTCTAAACCAACAAAAAGATAATTCATTCTTTAAAGCCTCATGCCGCTATCGACTAACGTCTTCCCAGGTTATTGGTTCAAACGGATCAATATCGGCTTTAGCAAAGAAAAATTCGGTTAATATATCGAAATACATCGGTTCCAATCCAGCTTTGTATTCGCCAGGCCGAAGGCATTTAATATTTTCTAGAGAAAGTTTAGCCCCCGATTTAATTTTTTTAGTTGAGAAAATTGATTTAAAGGCAAATGTTCTAACGTACTCTTCACTCGGCAATGTTCTCTTCACACCAGATCCTAAATACTCTGGGGCAAGAATAAGTTGTTTGTTGGCCAAAAAATCCTCTCTCGTACGCTTAATAAGCGCAATCATCTCAATCAACTCATCAGGTTCAGTTGAAAAACCCTGGTCAACTCCCTCCATCTCCCTGTCTAACGTAATGTGTGTTTCATACAAATCCATCCCAATGCCGGCAGCTGTAAACGGAATTTCATGAAAATCAATTGAACCATCGTAATGCCTAAAACCGTTATTGGAAAAACCTGCAGGAACTTCAAATGCTTGCTGTAATGATGGTACCACCTGTAAATTTGCGTCCTTACAATCTGCTGGATACTTAATGATACAGTGCATGAGAGCCACATTTTTGTGGAATTTGAATATCTCAGATAAAGCCCTATCAACCTCTTCAAGTCTTGCCCCACCGCATGACATGATAATTGGTATGTTAGTTGCAGCCACCTCTCGAATCCAAGGTAAATTGCTAATTTCGTAAGATGCTATTTTTACTAAATCACACTTCAATGTTGTAATCATAGCTAACGCATTCTTTCCCATGGGCGCAGAGAAAAAGTAGAGCCCTTTTCCTTCTGCATACTCTTTTAATACCGATAAAAAATCGAGCTCAATCTCAAGTGTTTTGTGCAAATCATAAATAGGGATATCTTTTCCTAAAAGCTTATATTTTCCAGCCTTAGCTCCTTTAACGTAGACATCGTCAGTTTCGAAATTTTGAAATTTTACTGATGAACACCCTGCATTAGCAGCCATATCGATCATTTTTTTAGCTATTTCGATATCTCCGTTGTGATTCAAGCCAATTTCTGCGATTGTAAAAACAGGGTGGCCATAACCGATAGAAACCGGTGATAGGCTCTTTGATTTTGGAATAATAGTCAAAACGTTTTTCATGCTAAATACTCAAATAATTAATTATGACTTTTCGGCTTGGCCAACAATTTCTTGATAACTACCAACCCGCGCAATCTCTCCATCCACCAATTCTACTATCTTTGTGCAGTTTTTAAGAGTAGTCAATCGGTGGGCTACAATAATCACAGTAAGCTCATCCCCTAGTTTTTCAATGGCATCCATGACTGCGAATTCCGTATCATTATCCAAAGCACTGGTAGCTTCGTCAAACACTATTACATCAGCTTCTTTATATAACGCACGAGCAATACCTATACGCTGACGTTGACCTCCAGACAGCCTCACACCTTGCTCACCCACTAAAGTATAGTACTGCTCATCTAAAGCCTCAATGGTTTGTGCAATCTGTGCTTTTTTCGCAGCTTGGCGCATTCTAATAGGGTCTATTTCTTCTAAGGGAGTACCAAAAGCGATGTTCTCTGCAATACTTATATCTGCTAGAAAAATAGCTTGTGGCACCTGCGCAATATGCGCCTGCCAGCCACGATGATTTTCCTCAACAATATTTACACCATCAATGGCCAAACTACCCATTGTAGGCTGTAAAAGGCCCATAATAATATCTAACAACGTACTTTTACCGCTACCAGTGGAACCAATAACGCCAACCCGACTGCCTTTTGAAATGTTGAGATTAAAACCATGCTGCAATACCCAAGGTGTGTTTTCTGAATATCTAAAAGCTACATTATTTAAAGTAATACTGTGCTGAAACGACGTAGAAAAAGGCAAAGATGCATCAGCATGAGCTGGCAATGGCTGTTCAAGTAAATCTAGCGCATCAGCCAAAGATGCCTGGCCACCACGCATAGATGACCAACTTGCATAAGCCCCCTGCAGGACTGGCAATAGGCGTTGCGCTCCCAACGCCAACGCGCCTAAGACAGGAATAGCATTTAGAATGCCATCTGGACCAAAAGAGAGAAAATATGCCAGCCCGGCAATGAGGATCATACCCAGCGCCTCGACGCCATAACGAGGACTACCACTAATAATTTGTATGTTGGCTTCGGCGCGTCGCAACCGCAAATCGGCTTCACCATAGATATTACAATAAGTAGACTGAGTGCCATCAATGAGGACATTACGAACACCTCCCAAGCCCTCCTGCAAAGCTTTAATAACCAAATTTGAATCTTTATTGATACTATGACTATTTCGCAATAATGTATCTTTAGTTAATTTAATGACTAATATATAAATGATACCAAAGCCAATAAAAGCACTAAGAGCGATGGTAGGTTCAATGGAAATTAAAGCTATCATTATAGTAAGCATCATCATCATTGAGCTAGCTATAACCATACTTGGTAAGATCACACTCTGGACTACAGTATTTGCCTTACCTCTAACACCAGCAATTATCTCACTGCTGTTACGAGACACATGTATAGCATAAGGTTGGTAAAGAGTGCTGCGATAAATATTAAAGCTAAAATCGGCGCCAATAGCGTGACTAAGGCGAGTTTGTGCCCACAGCAACAATAATCGCATAGCGCCTGCTAATAATGCAGTAATAGCAAATAGGGCGGTTATAGGCAACAGCAGTTGCTTAGGGTCGGTAAACTTAAAGAACTGAATAATTGGTTGCGCGAGTGGATGAGCAAATATTGTATCTGGTGCCGTTAATACTCCTAAAAATGGCAACACCGCGCCAATACTAACCACCTCAGCAAAGGATGCGAGAACCATGATTAAAAATAATAGCCCAAACTGCGCACGCCTCAGAGGGTTAATGTGCCGCCAAAGACGACGTAGAAGTTTTGGTAGGGATAAATGGAGCATCTTAGTTTCTTATTTGCATGTGAGATTCTATGCGGTTCATAAAAACATATTAATGATTAATCTTTACCAAACAAATCACGACTATAAACTTTTTCAAGAACATCTTGCAGATTATCAGAAATACGATTTGCAACAATCACATCAGCTAATTGCTTGAACTGAATAAGGTCATTCACTACTTTTGAGTTGGAAAATTCGGTTTCATTTAGTATCGGTTCATAAACAATTACCTCAACGCCCATGGATTTAATGCGCTTCATAATGCCTTGAATCGATGATGCACGATAATTATCCGAACCTGCTTTCATGGTGAGGCGATAGATGCCAACTACTTTGGGCTTTAGTTTGAGTATGCTTTCGGAAATAAAGTCTTTTCGCGTGATGTTAGATTCTACAATCGATCTAATGAGGTTATTTGGTACATTTTGATAATTAGCAAGCAGTTGTTTGGTATCTTTTGGTAAACAATAGCCACCAAAACCAAACGATGGATTGTTGTAATAATCACCTATACGCGGGTCTAACGAAACGCCTTCAATAATTTGTTTAGCTTTCAGTCCGTGCAATGCAGCATAAGTATCAAGCTCGTTAAAGTAAGCCACACGCATGGCGAGATAGCTGTTAGAAAATAATTTAACCGCTTCAGCCTCGGTGGAACTGGCAAACAACGTAGGGATTTTTTTTCTCACAGCACCTTTCTGAAGCAAGTCAGCAAAAGTCCTAGCACGGACAGAGTCTTCACCTATGATAATGCGTGAGGGGTGAAGGTTGTCATGCAAAGCCTTACCTTCGCGTAAAAACTCAGGTGAAAAAATAATATTCTCGCAATTTAAGCGCTGCTTAAGCCTTAATGTGTAACCCACCGGTACGGTTGATTTTATAATCATAACCGCATTTGGGTTAATTTCAACCACATCAGAAATAACAGCTTCTATTGAGCGTGTGTTAAAATAATTAGTTTCAACGTCATAGTCTGTAGGGGTAGCAATAATTACGTAATCAGCTCCTAGATAAGCCTCGTGCTTATCTAGCGTTGCTTTAAAGTTGAGATTTTTTGTTTCCAGGTAATGCGAAATCTCAATATCTTCGATAGGAGATTGTTTACGGTTAAGTATGGTGATTTTTTCTGGAACGATATCAAGCGCTACTACTTCATTATGCTGTGAAAGTAATATAGCGTTTGATAGCCCAACGTAACCTGTACCTGCAATTGCTATTTTCATAGATGGTTATCTTTTTAGTTGTTACTTATTTTGAATTGTGCTGTGATCACTTTGGTTGTTACCATTTTACACACGTTGCCATCAGTTTTGATTATCTAAATATTATTGCACAGTATTTCTGATGCCACTTTTAAAATTTTCGATCAGAATCTAGTTAAGCCCTCAGCCAATGAAGAAAAACATGATTTATACTTCATTTTAAAATTAACAATTTATTGTCAACAAGTGACTTTATACATTGATTTACAGTAAAAAAATCCGCACGTATTATTCTACAAATTTCTAATACATCATTGCAGCCATCCGCATAGGCTAATATGTCTAACATTATTTTTGACAGTTTATATTCTTTACTGCCTTTATTTATACTAATATTTGGATACAGATCGTATCTCCCAAGTTGGGGCTCGCAAAGATTTTTAATTTTATAAACTTGGTTTAACTCAAGTATTTCAATAGTTTTCTTAATTATATCAAATCCACCTTTAAGACCATCTGAAGATATTAGTGTCAAATCATCCAAAGATGTGTGATATTCGGGATATACTTGATATTTGGTTCGCATAATAGAACAAACTGGCAAGTCAACTCCTGGTGAGCAATACTGTCTTTCATCACTACCACGGTCTAGATAAGAATACCGCGTATAAGCCTTCACATAATAATTTAATGCATAAGAGGTAACCCTGTCTGTAAGTGTATCTCCAGATCTAGATGGTATGAGAGAATAATCCCTATCATCTCCAATACAGGTAAGCACCAGTCCTGCAATTGTATGTTCTTTCATATGCTTTAAATTTTTACTCAAATATACTATCGATCCTATGGTTTCAGGAATAAATATAATTCGATATGTATATCTTTGATTTTTTAATTGATTTATCCATTGCGCAATAGCAGCAGTTACAACAGGGCCTGATAGCTCATTATTAGCCATGGATGGATGGCAAATATAGGTGGAAAGCAAAACCTCCTTATCGGTATCGCCTTTAATGATCAGTTCACCATAATTCAATACTCCATGTTTTAATTCTGACTTTATTACAACATGGTACTGCTCTTTTTTTAATAATTCCCTTTGTCTATGAGTTAAGCAGAAACCCCAATTTGTATCATAATAAGATGTTACATAAGGAATTGCATCAGGCTGATCTGGCAACGAATGGAGGTGATTATTAAGCGTACTTAAATCCATCCATTCATCAACGGGCTTAGAATATCCAACTAAATGCAAATTATTATTGGCAAAATCAACAATTTTATTACCATGCATATCTTCGACATATGCGTCTTGAACAAACCATTCATTTGGAACTACCCAGTCAAAAGCTTTTGTGCCCGTGGGAACGCTATGAATTTCTAGATCTGGCAGCAACTCCTTAAAGTATAATAACGTTTTTCTAACGCCTGGACCTGTAATACTTCGACAAATTGGGAATAGATCTTCAGCCCAAGAGTACATAACCTCACCAATATTTTTTTTCATATTTATTTGCACTTAAAGCTATCGTGATAAAAATATTCACAGTTATATTTGTCGTAGAAATTTGAAAATTCAATCTGGGATTCAATAAGGCTGAACTCTAAAGTGTATCCCCAGTAGTTCATAATGTCACCCATCCAATATTCAATTATTTTTGCAGATTCGATTGTAATTCTCTTTTTCCACATTCCTACATTTTTACCAGATACTCCTGAAAACTTATTACCTTCAAAATTATTTCCAGTATATATTTTCCCATTGGTTTCTGGTTTTAGCATTGCAGTGCTAAATTCCATTTCTAGAAAATTGGCAACCTTATTCATTACCGTTTGGGTGTCGGAAACAAGATCTTCAAATTGAATAACCAAAAATGACTCTGGGTATTTCTTTTGATTAATTTTTGAAGATAGTAAATCCATCCTCGCCCTATTAATAAGACTGGATAATGATCTAAAAGCGTTTTCTCCCATTTTTGAGTAATATTTATCAACTCCAGCATTGATGGCAGCATAATTATCTCTTGGGTCCCTTATCAATGAAATCATTTTTAGTTTAGGAAACATATTTAAATATTGTTCAAAAAATATAGATTGCGATGTTTCCTTAAAAATAAATGGAGCAGACTTAACCTCTACATCTTGATATTTTATCCAGGCGTTATAAATAGAAAATATAACATCAGATTTATCTCTTAAATCAATATTACAAATCTCATTTTCAAATATACTCAAAAAGTTTTCAATATTTACTGCAGACGGGTTATGAATCAATATACGGCTAATACTTTCCCGTACCACGCAAACCAACCTGTTTCTCAATTCATTGTCAGAAATACTATTTCTTGATGTAAAGTATGGAAAATACGCATACAGTATTGATATATCAGGTGGATATAAATTTACACCATCTACACCATCAAAAAGTCTATGAAACATGCTTGTTCCAGATTTCCTGTGTCCGGTAAGGATTACTAACGGTGTATCTTCTTTATTTATCATTTATACTATCCAATGTTAATTAATTAACTTTAAATATCATATGCACCTCTGATGACATGTGCTTTTCATCTAATTTTAACTGCAATTCATCAATCACCGGAGTAAATAATTCCATCCATTTAGGTTTCATTTTACTCGTATCATTATCCTTATCTAGACAAACCGTTACACTTCTAAATAAATCCACCATATCTGTTCCAAACCACCATGATGCAACAATATCTAAATTAAACTCTTTCGCCATATATTTCAGCGATTCTTCTGTATATAAATGTGTATGGGCCCCACTAAGATGTCGATTAATTACTTTAGGAAACACCATCTCAAAATAAACACTAATACTGAATAACGGTACAGATATGTATAAATATTTTATTTTTTTATTTTTACTTATAGCGCTAATAATTTCTCTCGGATTTTGAACATGCTCTAAAACACCAATCATCGATATTACATCAACATCAATTGTTTTTATTTTATTTACTGTATCTTTCAAGCTTGTCAGCTCCAAAAGGTCCTCACCTATCATCTTTTTTCCAAGAGAAACCTGACTCTCTGATGGCTCAAAACCTATTACATTATTTAGACCATTAAACTTTAATGCAGATACAAAATATCCACTACCAGCGCCAAAGTCAGCATACTTCAATTCATTAAGCACGTGCCCAAAATCAACTAAAGAGTCACAGAGAAATTTTGCTTTTGGTACGTAAATATCCTTAACCCTCTGATTGAATTCTTTTGCGAGTCTACTATTATAAGTTTCTGCATAATCTGCACCCTTACTGTCGGTATATAATTTTTTACAAAACGACTCAGTATCATCGTACATGCCATTTAAATGGCCACACTTTTCACAAAGTGTATAATCAACATATTGTTTTCGAAAAGACACCACCCCTAAAGATTGATTACAATTCTTGCAATTAAATCTATCTGGCTGTTGCGAATAGTACTTATTTATCCCTCTCATTTTTTCTAAGATTTCGTCATTATTTTTAAAGAAATTTTCTTTTAAAGAAATCATAGATTGAGAAGATTTCCCATATTTAACAGATTTATTGTTGCTCATTTTACTACCCTTATTTCTATAATATAACTTAACTTCTAATGAATATTCTTTCTTTAAGATTTGCCATTTTGAACATTCCGATACCAATCTTCATTATCTAAATACCATTGAACCGTTTTTCTGATGCCACTTTCAAATGTTTCAATGGGTGTCCAGTTAAGTTCTTTAGTAATCTTACTCGCATCGATTGCATAACGCGCGTCATGTCCTGCGCGGTCTCTTACAAACGTAATTAGATCTTTGTAATGTTTGATGCCTTCTGGTTTATTCGGTACCAATTCTTCCAGTAATTCACAAATGGCATAAACAACCTCAATATTTTGTTTTTCATTGTGTCCGCCAATGTTGTAAGTTTCTGCTATTTCACCTGTTGTAGCAACCAAGACTAACGCTCTTGCATGGTCTTCAACATACAACCAATCTCGGATTTGATGTCCTTTGCCATAAACAGGCAAAGACTCACCTTGTAGCGCATTTAAGATAATGAGAGGAATGAGTTTTTCAGGGAAATGAAATGGTCCATAATTATTGGAGCAATTGGTCACAATAATCGGCAAATTATAGGTTCTATACCACGCCCTTACTAAATGATCAGAGCTTGCTTTAGATGCTGAGTATGGAGAGCTAGGAGCATAAGGTGTCGTTTCGGAAAACAAGGGCAATGTTTCTTCTTTGCCTAAAGATTGGTATTCATCAGGATGAGGTAAATCACCATAAACTTCATCGGTCGAAATATGATGGAAACGAAAACCCTTTTTTTTGCCTGCCTCTAATTGGCTCCAATACATTCTTGCTTGTTCGAGTAGATTATATGTTCCAACAATATTTGTTTGAATAAACTCTCCCGGGCCATCTATTGAACGATCAACATGCGATTCCGCAGCAAGATGCATTATAATATCAGGCTGATATTGATGGAATACTCGTGATATTTCCTTTGAATCACAGATGTTAACCTGCTCGAAACAATAACGTGGGTTATCACAAATTGAAGTCAGAGATTCTAGATTACCCGCATAGGTGAGTTTATCAATATTTATCACGTAGTGGTGAGTGTCATTAATGAGGTGACGAGCAACCGCCGAGCCAATGAAACCAGCCCCTCCAGTAATAAGTATGGTTTTTATTTTAGTCATAATATCTTTGGTTGCGGTCAATACAGACTGTTTATTTTATATATACAGTCTACCCAAAAATCATAATTAACCTCTTGCGCTAGAAAGCACATGGTTAAATACCTTCCTCGGCACATTTAATTAGATACTGACCATATTGATTTTTGGCTAACGGTTGCGCCAGTTTTAAAAGTTTCTGTTTGGATATATAACCTTTCATAAAAGCAATTTCTTCTAGGCAGGCTATTTTAAGCCCTTGGCGCCTTTCGAAGATTTCGATAAAATGAGTAGCTTCGAGCAAACTCGCATGTGTGCCTGTATCCAACCAAGCATAGCCTCGCCCCAAAAGCTCAACCTTAAGCCGATGCTCCAAAAGATAGGCCTGATTAATAGAAGTTATCTCTAACTCACCACGTGCCGAAGGAGTAGTGAGTTTGGCCTTTTTGACAACATCATTAGGATAAAAATATAGCCCCGTAACAGCGTAGTTACTTTTGGGTAATAAAGGCTTTTCTTCAATACTGAGGACATCCCCTTGGGAATCAAATTCCACAACACCGTAGTGCTTTGGATCGCTTACATGGTATCCAAATACTGTGGCCTTTCTTTCTTGGTGTACATTCTTCACCGCATTTGTAAGTATTGTTATTAAATCATTACCGTAATGAATATTATCACCTAAAGCTAAACACACATCTTCTTCACCTATAAAACTTTCGCCAAGTATAAAAGCTTGAGCTAGGCCATCGGGAGATGGTTGCACTATATAACTAAAGTTCATACCTATTTCAGATCCATCACCAAGTAACCGCTGGAAACTAGACTGATCTTCCAGAGTTGTAATAATTAAAATTTCTTTTATCCCTGCCAGCATAAGGACAGATAAAGGATAATAAATCATAGGTTTATCATAAATAGGGATGAGCTGCTTGGACACACCACGAGTGGTCGGATACAAACGTGTACCACTGCCTCCAGCCAAAACTATTCCTTTCAAAGGTCCCTCCAATATACATTCAGATCGACGCACTTATTCTGGGAAATGCTTTTTTCAGTGTAGATACCAAAAATACCAATCATTTTTATAGTTCTTACAATCATTTAAAACCACTTAATAACTACCCTTAACAAACGTTAAATCGATAGCTAAATTATTTTAATTATAAATCTTTTAGTAAGCTTCTTGAAATCAGTATTAGGTTAATACTAAAAAAAGCCTTTTTCTAATCTTAGCTATCAAAATCTATTAATTTACTAAAATTTTTAATTATATTCTCTCTTGAATTTAGATCCCGCATACCAACTGCCAAATTTGCATTCAAGTAGCCCAACTTATTGCCACAGTCATAAATATCTGCATCTGTCTTGAGGGCATTGAGGCCTTCGAAACTCAAAAGTTTATTTAACCCATCAGTTAATTGTATCTCACCACCTATACCAGGTTTAAGGTTTTCGAGTAGAGCAAATATTTTTGGTGACAGAATATAACGCCCCAAAGCCGCTAGATTGGATGGCGCATCTTGTGGTTCTGGCTTCTCAATCAAACCACTTATGGGAGTTGATTCAAACATACTAAATTTTTCTCTAATAGTATCAACTATACCATATTTTTCAACATTATTAATATCAACTTGCTCGACCATTACCTGACTTGTACCTGTATTTTTCCAAGCACTTGCTAACTGAAGAAAACTGTAACTTTTTTCCCGAATTTTTTTATCTAAAACTAAAACATCTGGAAGCAGGATTGCAAAAGGTTCATCATTTATCAGATGCTTTGCACATAAAATTGCATGACCTAAACCTAAAGCATCTGCCTATCGTATTGAAGATATTTTAACTTCATCAGGGATAATCTTTACTATATCTTCAAGTATTTTATCTTTACCCTTTTTTACTAATCTATGTTCGAGCTCGTAATGAGCATCAAAATGGTTTTCAATTGCTTCTTTTCCACTTCGAGTTATTAAGATAATTTCACGAATTCCACCATCTATGGCTTCTTTCACAACATGTTCAATCAGAGGCCTATCATAAATAGGCAGTAGTTCTTTGGGGATAGCCTTAGTTGCAGGAAGCATACGGGTCCCCAGCCCAGCTACTGGTATTACTGCTTTGCGGGCCGGCTTTACATAACGCATTTTATATAACAACCATTATCTGCATTGAATTAATGTTACCAAATATTCTATTCTGTTTCGTTGAGACCATTACCAAAGCTTTTCTCTAGAGAATTAATTTCTTGTTTTAAAGCTTCAAACTCTTTTTTCTTACGTACAAGAAATTTGCTTGTAACCAAAGATTTTTCACGAATACCTTTTGGGGTCAACAAATAAGAATATTTTATTTTTTGTCGACTACCTTTAAAATTTGAAAGCTTTATAAAACCCATATCAATTAATGATGTTAACAAATAATAGGCAGATCCGTTAGAAATTCCAACTTTTAGGGCGATTTCACGCGTTGTCATTTGGGGGTTTTCTTTTATTACTTGAAACACTCTAAACTTTGCATCTTCCTGTTGCTCTTTACGACGACTAGCCATGAATAGCTACCGCACAAAACTTTGGGACAAAAGTTTGTGATTTTAATATAATAATTGACTTGGCATTTTGCATTAGATTCAGATATGAGCATGCATTAATACATTATTACTGTCAATGGTATTTTTATATCTTTATGATACTATACACTTTTTCTTTTTACAAAATATTAGAGTTAAAAGAAAATAAGTATTACTAATGCATATATTAAAAATTATTCATCTTGACAAAATAATACTCAAAATAATACTTTTAATGGAAAAAATTTAATAAAAACTTACATAATTTTTAATAATATGTGTTCAAATATGAACGTTATTTAGAAGGTATTAATATGTCGAAAGAATGGTTCATTTTACAATTCAAACCTAATGCACATCATCAGGCAACAAAGAATTTAAATCGACAGGGGTTTGCAACATTTTTACCCTTACTTGAAAAAACCTCGCGGAAAGCGTCTCGATTTATAAATACTACTCAACCTCTATTTCCAGGCTACATGTTTATAGAATTTGATAGAGAGAAATCCAATTGGAGTAAAATTAATAACACGTATGGTGTCTCACGCCTAGTTACTTTTGATGCTTTTCTTAAATCAATTCCAACCATAATTATTGATAATTTGATGAGTCGATGTGATTTTTCAGGTAAATTATTAACCCCAGAAAAACTAAAAAAAGGTGATAAAGTAAAAATCTTAAATGGCCCATTTGCAAATTTTATTGCTACAGTTGAAACATATGAAACTGAACAACGCCTATGGGTTTTAATGGATTTAATGGGCAGGAAGGCAAAAATACAAACTCATTCAGATGTCCTTCAGTCATTAAATTGAAATATTTTACTAAAATTTAATTATTCAGCTCCATAGCCAATTGGGTTGAGCTTATGCCAGCGCCAAGTATCTTCACAAATCTTCTTTATATTTTTTTCTGGCTGCCAATTCATTTTTTCAAATGCCTTTGAAGAATCTGCCCAAAAGGCAGAAATATCTCCTTCACGTCGAGATAAATATTTAAATTTAATTGGAACGCCAGATATCTCTTCAAATTTACTCACCAATTCAAGAACAGTCGTACTTTTCCCAGCTCCAACATTTAATACTTCAAACCTATCGAGTTTATTTTGATTTAAAGCAATTGTGTGCGCGAGCGCTAAATCTACGACATGGATATAATCTCTTGCACCAGTTCCATCTGCAGTCTCATAGTCATTACCAAAAATATTTAAATGTTCACGGCGACCATCAGCTACTTGAGCGATATAAGGCATTAAATTATTTGGAACACCAATTGGTTCTTCCCCAATTTGGCCAGACTCATGAGCTCCAACAGGGTTGAAATATCTTAGAATTGTTCCCCTTCTTTTTGAGTCTACCTTTGTCCAGTCGCGTATTACATTTTCAACCATCAATTTAGTGCGCCCATATGGATTTACCGGATTAGTTGGATGCTCTTCATCATATGGTAAATATTGTGGATCACCATAAACAGTAGCAGATGAAGAAAAAACAATATTATTACACTTAGCCTTAGACATAGCCGTAAGTAATGAAACTGAACCGCCGACATTTACATCATAATACTTCACAGGATCTGCAACACTCTCACCAACTGCTTTCAACCCAGCAAAATGTATAACAGCTTCCGGTTTAAAAATGTTAAAAATCTCATTCAATGCATTTGCATCTCGAATATCTGCATTTAAAAATTGCAATTCACAATTAGTAATACCTCGAACTCGCTCCATTGCAGCCTCATGCCCGTTACAAAGATTATCTATAACAAAAACTTCATGACCAGCCTCTAAAAGCTCAACACATGTATGACTTCCAATGTAACCGGCACCACCTGTTACTAGGACTTTCATTTTAATTTTCCAATCTTTTTGCATATTCATATGCAGATGCACCCATGAACCCATCAACAGACCCACAGTCAAATCTTTTACCCTTAAGGTGAATGGCTTCTAATAAACCATCCTGAGCATGCAAATTCAACGCATCAGCTAACTGTATTTCTCCCCCAGAACCTTTCGGCAAAGTCCTAAGTGTATCAAATATG
>Ga0213868_10002194_pt1 | contig 18749 bp, 17 predicted proteins | sample PICome_9_FD_160087 | JGI IMG/M metagenome (GOLD analysis project Ga0213868, IMG submission 160087) | Coastal seawater microbial communities near Pivers Island, North Carolina, United States - PICO127 | ecosystem: Environmental > Aquatic > Marine > Coastal | place: USA: North Carolina...
GACTAACTACTTGTGGATTTGCCATTGCCTGATTAAATACATTGAACAGAAAGCTACCTGTTACATAACAAGTCTCGTTTACGTTATTTTGAACTCGAATAAAAATTTCTTCTTGCGTGTAAGCAGTTGTATTAGTATATGGAGCCGAAATGGGACTATTGTTTGTATCTGCAGCTGTTTGACTGTCATGAAAAGATACGGTCACATCTGTAGGATCCTGTGCCCCTAAAATCTGGGTGGCCAAAGTTGCCAAATCAAGAGACCAAAGGCCATCATTATCATCATCACAAATGAACTGGTCATCTATTGGGTTGAGAACCGGTATTGGTGTAAATTCTATAGTGATTGAGTCTGTGGCAGTACAAGTTCCTGAAAAATCAATTTCAACAGTGTATTCACCACTTTCTAAAACGTCCAATGTTGCCTCTGTTTGTCCTGTAATTACAGCACCATCTTTGTACCAGGTATGTGTTCCTAAACTCGTATCGATTAAGGTATCTAAGGTTAGCGTATCTCCAATACACGGAGAATTTCCTCCTGCAACTGTTACGTCCTCTCCAAGATCTAGACCAATATTAAAACTTCCTGCTTCCAAAAAAATAGCCGTATCGTATCTGTTGTCCGTGGTACCTATAGCACTATCGATTTTCGCATAATCTGCAACCACTAATTTTATTTCATAGTCTACATTAGGAACTACATTGGCAAAAGCAGTCAATACTTTAGTTCTCCCATTATAATTGGTATCTCTAATAGGTGGATTATAACCTTCAAACAAATCTGGATTTGAATTGCAATCACCAGTAGTGTTATTAATATTAGTAACCGTAACCGCTGTCCCATCATCCAAAATTGCTAAATTTTGATATGTTGTTTCCCCAACTTCACGTAATAGAAATGCAAATCCATCTGTATATTCACATTCATAATTTTCATCTTCGTCATATTCTTCAGAAGCCATCAGGTAGCGAAACGATATTGTGTCTGCAGTGGGTGTGAATGTGAATTTTAAAAACGTAGCATCTTCAGAAACTTCAGTAGAACTCAGTGCCACGTCGAGATCAGCATCTCCACTCAAACCGAGTCCACATCCAGGGCAGCCACCTACTGTATCTGTATCAATTGAATTTCCACCTTCGAATGCTTTTCCTGAAGAAATAACAATCCCTTCTTCAAATGGAAAAGTTGTTCCTCCCGCTCGTTTAAAGTAACCATAGCTTTTTGAATTTGTATCTGTCGGAGCACCAAAAACCTGTTGCGTAAAATCTCTAACCGTAGAACAGGTAGAATTAATTAATACTTCATCAATGAGCTGTTCTGGTCCAAAAAATGATTGGGTATCGCCTGCATCATTAATAGCAATAATTGGATCCTGTGCATAACCTCCTATAGTAAAGAAGATAAGGATTATTATGTAGGTTGTTTTCTGCATGATAAATTTGGCCAACGAATTTCAAATATATATATAACTCATCTTTTCTTTTATTATTTTTGCAGAAAATAGATATAATGAGAAAAATTTCCGTTTCAATACAACAAACAAACAACCCAGCCATACTAAAATTTGAATCTAACACCTTTTTAACTCAATATCAGAGCTTTGAGTTTAATAATATTGATGACGCTAAAGACTCAGCAATCGCTCAACAATTATTTTATTTACCCTTTGTAAAAAAGATTTACATCTCGGGTAATTTTATTGCCATAGAACGTTATGACATTGTAGATTGGGCAGACGTGCAAGAGGAAGTTAGAGAACAAATTGAAAGCTACCTAAATGATGGTGATCCCGTAATTTCTGCCGGTGTTAGTGACCAAAAAGTCCCTGTTACAGTTTATGCAGAAAGCACACCCAACCCAGCAGTGATTAAATTTGTTGCCAATAAAAACTTAGTTCCTGCTATGTTTGAATTTACGTCTATTGACGACACAAAATCATCTCCTTTTGCTGCGAAACTGTTTCATTTTCCTTTTGTAAAACAGGTCTTTATTGACAAAAATTACGTGTCTATTACAAAATTTGACATTGCAGATTGGAATGACATTACCATGGAATTACGTGAATTTATAAAAATATACATCGAAAATGGTAGCCCAATAATAACCTCTGATGCACCAGAATTGACCAAACAAACAGAGCAAGCCAAAGAGGCACATTTTGAGAATCTAGATGATATTTCAAAAGAAATTATCAATATTCTAGAAGAATACGTAAAACCAGCGGTTGCAAGTGACGGTGGCAATATTCAATTCGAATCTTATGATGCTGAGACAAAAAATGTGAAAGTCATATTACAAGGAGCATGCAGCGGATGCCCATCATCAACCTTTACATTAAAGAATGGTATTGAAAATATGCTAAAAGAAATGCTCAAGGACAAAATAGAATCTGTAGAAGCCATAAATGGCTAATTAATAGCAACTTATCACTTACTTAGTATCTCTATGATAGCTGTAGTTTATATTACTTTTTATACTTTTGACTTATGCTAAAACGTTTACCTTTTTTCATATTACTAGCAAACGCACTTTTAAGTTGTAAGAGTGAAATTTCAGAACACATGACACATGCACATACCAACGAACTCATCAATGAAACCAGTCCTTATTTGTTGCAACATGCTCACAATCCTGTAAATTGGAAAGCATGGAACGATAACACCCTTAATGAAGCAAAGACATCGAACAAGCTTATTTTAATCAGTGTTGGCTATGCGGCATGCCATTGGTGTCATGTCATGGAAGAAGAGAGTTTTGAAGACTCTCTAGTTGCCAAAGTAATGAATACACAATTTATCAATATTAAAGTAGATAGAGAGGAACGTCCAGATGTTGATCAAGTATACATGAACGCTGTTCAATTAATGACCGGTAGCGGTGGCTGGCCACTCAATGTTATTGCATTACCTGATGGACGCCCAGTTTGGGGTGGCACCTATTTTAAAAAAGAACAATGGTTAAACGTATTAAAACAAATAGCTATTGTTTACGAAGATACGCCTGAAAAACTTCTAGATTATGCCGATAAATTGGAGGCTGGGATTAAATCTTTAGATCTTGTTAGTGTCAATAACAGCGAAGTTGACTTTAAACATGACTTTATAACAGAAGCAATTGAAAAATGGGGACATCGTTTTGATACTATTTACGGTGGTGTCAATGGGGCGCCTAAATTCATGATGCCAAATAATATTCAATTTTTGATGCGAGAAGCTTATCAAAATAATGCTATTGAATTACAGAAATATGTCAATCTAAGTTTAAAAAAGATGGCCTTTGGAGGCGTGTTTGATCATGTTGGAGGTGGTTTCTCTCGCTATTCAGTTGATGAAAAATGGCATGTTCCTCATTTTGAAAAAATGCTTTATGATAATGCCCAATTGGTGAGTTTATACAGTGATGCCTTTTTAATTACTAAAAACCCGCTATATAAAGAGGTGGTGTTTGAGACTTTAAACTTTATAGAGTCTGAGCTAACCGGTTCAAATGGTACTTTTTACTCTTCATTAGATGCTGACAGTAAGACGCCGAACGGTACACTTGAAGAAGGTGCTTTTTATGTGTGGGAATCCAACGAACTGCAACAAATATTAGGCGATGACTTTGATGTTTTTGCAGATTATTACAATGTGAACGATTATGGCTTGTGGGAAGACAACAATTACGTATTAATTAGAAAAGAAGAAGACCTTCAATTTATTGAAAAATACAATCTTACGATCTCTGAGCTTAATGACAAAAAAAAGACTTGGAAAACAGTGTTACATCAAGAAAGATCAAAGAGACATAAGCCACGATTAGATGACAAAGTACTTACGTCATGGAATGCCTTAATGATTAAAGGTTATATCGATGCGTATCGCGTTTTTGATAATCCAAGATTTTTAGATGCTGCTGTCAAAAATGCCACGTTTATTTTAGATCAGCAACTCAAAGACGATGGTGGTTTATTTCATAACTTTAAGGATGGCAAGAGCACCATTAATGGATATTTAGAAGATTATGCTGCCGTTATAGAGGCCTTTTTAAGTTTGTACGAAAACACACTTGACGAAAAATGGCTAGTCAATTCTAGAGATTTAACTAATTATGTTTTTGATCACTTTTATAACGATACTACAACATTATTTTATTTCACCTCCGATGATGATTCAAAACTCGTCACGAGAAGTACAGAATATAGGGATAATGTTATATCCTCAAGCAACTCAATAATGGCTAAAAATTTATTGAGACTATCTCATTATTTTGATAATAATGCCTACGCCAATACAGCAAAAACAATGTTACATAATGTTGTCCCTGAAATATCAGAATTCCCATCGACCTTTTCAAATTGGCTTAATTTAATGCTTGATTACACGAATAATTATTTTGAAGTAGCTGTGGTTGGTCCTGATGCAGAAAATACTATAAGAGCACTGAATACTCATTATTTACCAAACATACTCATTATTGGTAGTAAAACAGACAATAATTTACCATTGCTGAAAAATCGCTTTGTTGAAGGGACTACTCTTATTTATGTTTGTGTCAATAAAGCTTGTAAACTTCCTGTTTCAGAAGTTTCAAAAGCGATAGAATTAATAAACTAAATGTGTAATAATAATTACCTGTAATTGATTTATACACACTTAAATCACCTAATTATGTGCTTATAATAATCTATTAAAAACTATCAACTATGAATTTAGAAAAACTTTTAGATAAATTAATTACAACCCTTTCTACATATGGCCCAAAAGTTATCGGTGCTATTATTATTTGGATCGTAGGTTCTTGGATCATTAAAAAAATGATGCTTGGAATGAAAAAAATCATGGAGAAAGGAGACTATGATGAAAGTTTACAAAAGTTCTTATTAAATCTTGGTAGCTGGATTTTAAAAATTCTTTTAATCATTACCTTATTAGGAACTTTAGGCGTGCCAACTACTTCATTTGCTGCCATTATCGGTGCTGCAGGATTGGCCATCGGTCTTGCTTTACAAGGAAGTCTTGCAAATTTTGCTGGTGGTGTTTTAATTATGATTTTTAGGCCTTTTAAAATTGGTGACTTAATCGAAGCACAAGGTGAAGTAGGTGTTGTGAAAGAAATTGAAATTTTCACAACAAGACTTATTGGTCGCTCCAATAAAGAGGTGATTTTACCTAATGGAGCATTATCAAATGGTAACATTGTTAATTATTCAACAGAGGGTACACGACGAGTTGATTTAACGTTTGGAGTAGGTTATGATTCTGACATCAAAAAAACAAAAGAAGTTCTTATGAATGTGATAAGTGCTCATCCAAAGGTCATCAATGATCCAGCACCCACGGTAAATGTCTTAGAACTAGCAGACAGCTCTATTAACTTTACCGTAAGACCTTGGTGTAAAACTGAAGATTATTGGACTGTATATTTTGACGTGACTGAACAAACTAAGGAGGCACTTGATACTGCTGGAATAGAAATTCCTTATCCACATCAAGTTCAAATAAAAAAATAGCTCCCACTATCTTGGGTTTTGTATCAAAAAATCTTTTAAATAATAGGGCTCAAAATAAGCGACATCTTCGATGTCGTTTTTTTTGTATTTAGCGTAAGCTAGTTGTCCCATGTCTCTCGCAGATGGCAATTTATTTTGGATAAAAACAGCATTAGGATGTTTAATTAATTCTGTTGTTTTAAAGACACCGCTTCCTATGAAGGTAACTGTATTTTCATGTAAATAATCTGAAAATGAGTGAGAATCTAATATCTCAGCTTTTGTTTCCCTAACTTGTTTGTATTGACAATCATATATCGATGCGTACACCTCCAAGCGCCTTGCATCTAGCATGGGTATGATTACCCCTTTATCCGTTGTAACCTGATATGCTAGTGATTCTAAGGTAGGAATAGAAATTAATGGTTTGTCTAGAGCAAAACATAAACCTTTCGCCGTAGACACTCCAATTCTCAAACCCGTATAAGAACCTGGCCCTTTACTCACTGCAATTGCTGAGAGATCGTTGGGCCTCATATTGCTCTCTTTTAGAACCTCATCAATATAAGTATGAAGACGCTCAGAATGAGAATATGTATCATTATAATCTTCTCTAATCACTAATATGTCTCCATCAAAAGAAAGAGAGACAGAACAATTGGTAGTGGCAGTTTCTATGTTTAATATGTACGCCAATTTTAGTCTAAAGTTATTGGTTTACCAATATAAAAATCTAAAACTTTAGTTTTAAAAATAAAATCATATTTTGCATTGATAGATGCCGATTTTGCATTAATGAGTCGAATACGTGTTTGCTCCAAATCAAAGGCATTCATAGCACCAATATTGTAACGTTCTTGAGAGTTTTGAAATGCAAGCTTTTGTGCGGCCAATGATTTCTTTGATGCCTGATATGATTTAAGTGCACCCTGGGCATCAGTAAACGCCTGCTGCACATTTGACTCGATATCAAGTTTTGCCTGATCTAAACTTAACTTATTCCGCTCTTCATTAATTTTTGACTTTGCAACACTTGTTTTGTTTTGAAGTCTTGAAAAAATAGGGATATTGACGTTTAAACTAAATCCGTGAGATTTTTGATCGTCCAATTGATCTAAAAATGAGGCCTCCATATCGCTTAGATTTGTAAAAAACACATTAGAACCGAAGCTATACCCTGCAGAGACTGTTGGATAGAACCCACTTTTTGATATTTCTGTGCTTAATTCTGCCCCTTCAATATTTTTCTTAGCTAATTTAATTTCATTTCTATTTTCCAATGCATAATTTAATACAAACTTCACATCTGAATACATTATTTCTACTGCCGGGTCATCGATATCAATAAACTCAACCTGAAATCCTTCAAAAGGTAATTGTAAGACCTGCGATAAAGACAACAAAGACAGTCTGTAATTATTTTCAGCAATCGTAAGGCTTTGCTCATCACTTGCCAAGGTTGCTTCAGCATCATAGATATTTGCTTGTGGCTGGACACCTGCTTCGACTAATTCCTTTACTTGATCTAGTTGTTTTTTAGAAAATTCTAATTGCATTTTTGAAGTTTCTAAATTCTCTTTATTAAAAAGTACATTTAAGTAGAAATTTGCAACGCTTAAAGCAATATTGTCCTTAATTCTATTTAGTTCAAGTTCATTAGCTTCTTTATTCAATTGTGCTTGTTTGAACAAGTAGGTATTTCTAAAACCATTAAACACTGTTTGATTGACGCTCAGCCCCACCGTCGTACTATTTGCAGTTCTGTCAACAAATTGACCCTGAAATATTTCAGCATTACCTAGTGTTAAACGATGCCCCATATTGGCACTAACTGCTGGAAGAAAATTTCCTTTTGTCGAAATTAAATCTTGTTCATTTGACAAAATATTATTTTGAGCTTGTTTGATAGAAATATTATTTTCTAAAGCATAAGAAACACAAGCTTCTAAGGACCATTGTTTGTTTTGGGAAAATCCGGTTAGTGTAAACAGTAAAGCAAATAACACTACCCACACGTTATTCTTCATTTTATTAATCTCTGTCTTCCTCATCGTCGTCGTTGTTTTCTTTTGATGCTTTATTCCAAACCTTAATTTTGTCTCCTTCCTCAATGCCGTCAGTAATTTCTACATTGATTCCGTCTGAAAGTCCTAACTCAACATTTTTCTTTTCAAATTCTCCATTGTCATTTTGAATTTCAACAAATGGCTTTTCTGTGATTCTATTAAATTGCAATAGAGACTCTTTTATACAAAAAGTACTATCACGACTCTCTAACTCAATTTCAGCGTTTGCGCTGTAACCCGCTCTTATGTTTGTTGATTGTTCTACTTCAACGTCTGCTTTGATAGTAAATTGAACTGCTCCATTTACTTCAAGACCCTTTGGTGCGACAAAGGTTAATTTTGCAGGAAATTCTTTATCATTAATTGCTCCTAAAACGACTATAATATCTTTTCCTTCTTCTAATTTTCCAACTTCAGCTTCATCTACTTGTCCTTCAAAAATCATAACGCTCATGTCTGCAACGGTTGCTATTGTTGTTCCCGCATTAAAATTATTGCTTTCAATTACTTGGTCACCTTCTCTCACGGGAATAGACAAAATAGTTCCTGGAATTTGAGCAACAATATTTGTATTGGCTCCAGTACCACTTGACAATGATCCCATTTTAATAATTTGGAAATCGTTTTTTGCCTGGTCCAAAGACTCTTTTGCTTGATTCATGGACAATTCACTATTTTCAAAGTCTTGCTTCGATATAACCCCTTTTTCAAACAAAATCTTATTTCTTTTAAACAAGGTATTTGCATTGTCAAAAGACAATCGTGCAGAATTAATACGACTATTGGCACTCAGCAAACTTCCCTCATTCGGAACAACTCTAATTTTTGCAATGATATCTCCTTTTTCAACAATGTCACCTTCCTCAACTAATATTTTATCTAATATTCCTCCAACTTGAGGCTTTAATTCAATCTCTTCTTCAGGATTTAATTTACCAGTTGCAACGGTTTTCGTGTTTAACGATGTGTAAAATGGTTCTTCCACTTTAAAATCTTCTACTGCTGCGGAATTTGCCTTTTTAAAGTAGGCTAACACCCAAACTAATAGAAATAATAAAACAATCCCTACGATAATCTTTACTGCTTTTTTCATTGTTACTTTATATAATATTAAAATTTTTACTCTTCTCTTAACGCATCTATAGGCTTTACACTTGTTGCTTTAAATGCAGGGATTAAACCAATTAAGGTTCCCAATGTAACTAGGATTAATAGGGCAATAAATACAACGGCAATTGATACAGATGCATTAACAAGCGTTGCTTCATCTCCTTGTCCAAAAGCATTATCCAATAAAATCAAAATCCAACCTCCTGAGATAATACCGAATAGACCAGCTATAAGGGTGATAAATACAGCCTCTACAACAATTTGCCTTTTGATTTCAAACGGTGTTGCCCCTAAAGCTCGTCTTACACCAATTTCTTTAGTTCGCTCTTTTACAGTTATCAGTAATATGTTCCCAATTGCAAAAACTCCAGCAATCAATGTTGCTAACCCAACAAACCAAGTTAAAAATTGCATTCCTGTCAAAAATCCTGTGATTTTCGCAAATTCTTTCCCTAAATTAAAACTTCCAAAGGCTCTTTTGTCTTCAGGATGAATGCTATTTAAATTTTTCAAAATTAACTTTGCATCTTTTTCAATCTGCTTGATATCAAATTCAGGTCTTCCAGTAATCATCATCCAACCAATACGATCGCCACTATTGTAGACTTGCTGAAATGTTGTAAAAGGAATGTGCATATCCGCTGATGGCCCGCCTCCCATACCTTCACTTTCAAAAACACCAATTACTTTAAAATTAATACTGTTAATCTGTATGTACGACGCAACAGCTTCTTCATCTTTTTCATACAACTGTTTGTAAATATCTTCAGAAATTACGACAACTTTTTTATTATTATCTATGTCATTTTGATTGATAAAACGTCCAAATTGCATGTTCTTTTTTTGCACTTTATCTAACAACGGATAGTCTCCATAAACTCCAAAATTACCTGACAAAAAATCATGAACAACAAAGCTCTGAGTGATATTTCTTGGAACTACAAATTCAATCCCTTCAACATTCTCTCTTACTTTTTCTGCATTTGATAATGTCAATTGTACACGTCTCCCTTCTTGAAAACCCTTAAATGGTCTACTCGTACTTTGAGACCATACAAATACACTATTTGTGGCAAAATCTCCAAACAAGCGATTAAATGAGTTTTCTAACCCTCTGGCAGACCCCAATAAGCCAATTAATAACAGTATACCCCACCAAACACCAACCATCGTTAATACTGAACGCAATTTGTTTTTAGTCAAACTATCATAAACTTCTTGCCAAGTATCTCTATCGAATAAAAATCTTATCATTACTAATCGTTTCTTAATGCTATAATTGGTTTAATTTGCGATGCTTTTTTTGCTGGTAAATATCCCGCTATACCTCCGGATACAATTAGCGTTATTGTTGCTCCAACAATGAGATTTAAACTCACTGCTGCATCTTTAATGAAGTACTGTTCTAAACTCGGTCCTCCATATTTTAAAACTGTCATACCAATAATTAATCCCAAAAATCCTGCAATGATGGTTATAAGGATAGACTCTAATAAGATTATAAAGACGATTGATTTTGGGGGAGCTCCAAGGGCCTTGCGGATTCCTATTTCTTTTGTTCGCTCTTTTACGATAAAAATCATAATATTACTAATCCCCACAACACCAGCAATTAAGGTCCCAAACCCAATTACAAGTATAATAATTCCTAATCCCGTTGTCAACGCACTGACACTTTGTGACTCTGATGCACGATTCCTTACTCGAATTGCTCTTTGGTCAGAAACAGCTACGGAAAAGAGTTTTTTTAGCTCTGATGTTAATTTGTTACTGAAAGCAATCGCCTCGTCAAAATTAAGTTTTGGATTATAGGTTAAGCTAATTTGGTCAATGTAGTCATTGTTACCATAAACCTGTTGTGCTGTCGATAAAGGCATGTAAATAATACGTTCTTCATCATCGTTACCCTCATCAGAAAAAATTCCAACAATTTTATATTGTATTCCACTTAGATTCAAATATTTCCCAAGTGCCGTTGTTTTTAAAAATAAATCCTCTTCTACTTTACTTCCAATTACAATAACTTTAGTCTTATTATCTAAATCTCTTTGGTTGATGTATCTGCCCTCATCTATTGATGTTTTTTCAATGAACTGTTGGTCTGGATGCACTGCCCTAACAGAGTAGTTATCAGTTTCATTTCTAAATGTTGCTGTAACATTTTTAAATATTCTCGAGGTGATGTATTCAATATTGTCATCATTTTCAGATTTAATACTGCTAAACGTATTGTTATCAAATTGAATACGTCGTCCGGCTTGAAGTCCATTTGAAGCTTTAGAAGTTGTGCCTGATCTGATAAAAATAGCGTTTGTAGCATCGTCTCCAAAGGCTTCTGTAAAGGTGTTTTGCAGCCCATTTGCAATGCCAAAAAGTATGGTAAACAACATGATTGCAAACAATACAGTAAATCCAGACATGAGAGTTCTCAGTCTATTTTTATTTATACTTTGAAATATTTCACGCCAAAGATCGATATCAAACATGTTGTCCTGCTCTTACTTGATTCACTTTTTTATCCTCCTCTATCACGCCATCTCGCAACCTTACAACACGTTTACACATTGCGGCAATATCTTCTTCATGAGTGACAATTAAAATGGTTTTACCTTCATCATTTAATTGTTGAAGAAATTCCATAATCTCATAAGACGTCGTAGTATCTAAAGCACCTGTTGGTTCATCAGCCAATAATAATTTTGGGTCAGCTGCAAGAGCGCGTGCAATGGCAACACGCTGCTTTTGACCACCAGATAGTTCACTTGGTAAATGATCAGCCCATTCCAAAAGACCTACTTTAGTTAAGTGAAATTTACCTTTTTCTTGACGCTCCTTTCGTTTTAAACCCTGATAGTATAAGGGCAGTGCTACATTTTCTAAAGCATTTTTGTAATTGATTAAATTGAACGATTGAAAAATAAATCCTAAAAATTTATTTCTATATATCGCCGCCTTTTTTTCCGTAAGATTTTTGATTGGGACCTCATCCAGTATGTAATCACCAGAATCAGCTTCATCTAACATCCCAATAATATTAAGTAACGTTGATTTTCCAGAACCTGAAGACCCCATTATTGCAACCATTTCACCTGTTTCAACTTCAAGATTAATGCCCTTTAGTACATGTAAACTGGAATCTCCAATTGGATAAGATTTATGTAATTTATTAATTTTTAACATCTTTCGTTATTTCTCTTGTTACAGACATAAGACTGCAAAAATCTCAAATTGTTACAACTTTATATTTAATAAAATGTTAAAAAACTATTTACTTGTCAGTTTACGATATATGAAATATGAAACTCCACCAACTAGCACATAAGGAATAGCCATTAAATAAATGATCCCATTATTTATACCCTTCGCAGTGGTTTGTCCCTCTTCACTTTCTAACACTGCGCGACACATTGCACATTGAGCTTCTAGTGACAAAACCAGTGAAAAAATCACGAAGAAAACAACGATATGTTTGCTAGTCAATTTCAATAATATGGGGAAATCATTATATATACTAATACACCTGAAATAGCAACATACAACCAAATAGGAAACGTAATGCGTGCTATTTTTTTGTGCCGTTCAATATTATTGGTTATGGCCCTTACATAAGTAATTAATACAAAAGGAATTACAATGACTGACAATATTATATGGGTGATTAGAATTATATAATAAGTTGATTTAATAATACCTTCACCACCGAATTTTGTCGAATCACTCGTCATGTGATACAAAACGTACATCACTAAAAAAATTAATGATAACGCAATGGCTGTTTGCATTAAACGTCGATGTAATTTGATTTTCTTATTTACAATTGCAGTATAAGCCATTATTAAAACTAAGGCAGTTATTGCATTTATTGTGGCATAAATAGGCGGAAAAAAGAATGGTAATTTTAAGTCAATTTTCACGCCAAACAAAGCAGCAACTGCTAAGGGTATTGCCACTGATAAAATTACAATAACTTTATTGTACTTCTTTTCGTTAGAATGATTCATGCTATTCGTTTAAAAGTTTGGTTATGTCTTCTTTTAATAAGCTTATTTCTTCCCGCATACCATCATCATCAAATTGCTGCTTTTCAGAAATAATACCATTATAGTAAATGATTGGATTACCATTAATCAATCTAGATCTTAAAAATCCATTCTTGTCAACTAGAGCAAAATTGCCTGAGTGTTCAAATCCTCCTTCAACCTCTTCCTCTTCAGCGGTATATAAATTAAACCCCTGATTTGCCAATTCATATATAACGTCTTGAGACCCTGTTAATAAATGCCAATTTGGATTTGTAATTCCATAATTCATTGCATAACGTTTTAGCACTTCAGGAGTATCAATGTGAGGATTGATTGTTATTGAAGCAACTCCAAATCCTTCCATTCCTTTGAAATAATCTTGAATCTGAACAAGATTTGAACTCATTTTAGGGCATATCGTAGGGCAGGTTGTGAAAAAAAACTCAACAAGGTAAACTTTCCCTTTATAATCTTTGTTACTAATAGCGTTTCCATCTTGATTTATAAATGTAAAATCTGGCACCTTTTTGGGTTGCCCATTTATAGTCAAAAAGGCAAGTTTCATATTGTCGGTGATTTTTTTACTTACATTTCTAGATCTACTTCCTTCTCTTGTTATATCATCACTTGTAATTCTATCAACAATTTTTGGAATAAAAATAATTCCAAAAACCAACACAATTAAGGAAATTCCAACATATGAATAATTAGTCTTTTTCATTTTTCTTAATATCTTGTTTTCGACGTGATGAAGAATCAAAATTACCTTTTCGTTTTTGCCGATATTCTGTAAATAAAATCCTTAAATCTTCACTCATTTTATTTTTTATTTCTGCAACTTCAATACAATTATAGCTACTAAGCCCATAAATAGCGGTATTCTTTTCAATTTCATTGTCTGTGCGATCATCAATTCGTCCACGCTGCATGAGTTCTGAATCAATAATAAAGACCTCGTCAGTTGCATATAAGTCATCTAAAGGACCCTTGGATTTTAAGCTACTGTAAATATTTTGGATTTGCAATGAATCCCTCGTAATGAACTTCCAATATTTTAAGGCATCATAATCAAGCAACTGCTTTCTTAATTGTTTTAATTCTATTTGACTTTCATTCGAAGCAATCGTTATCACTTGAAATCGCTTAAAACCTAAAAACTTATCATAAATCAATTCTTTAAGATTCAAGCTTGTTGTTGATTTTAAAAGAGGTCTTGATCCTACAAAATTTAAGATAGTAATATTCCCTTTAAATTGTGCATCATTATTAGCTAAGCCAGTCAATTCCATTACCTCATTATTGACAATGTCCAGTGGCTCATAATTATGACTTGAAGGATATAAAAACAATAAAAATAGTACCGGAAGGAAAAAAAGTATTCCTAAAATAAATTGCTTTTTAAGTCTTGATTTATTCATGAGGTAAACATAAAAAAGACGGCTATAAAAACCGTCATTTCCTTTTATTTTAATTTATTAAAAGTCTCGCTTTATATAGCCTTTGTCGTATATATCGAAGATATATCCCGCTTCTTGCAAAAGGATCCAAAGTAAATAACATATTAAAAAAATTGCTGTCCATACGACCATGCGACGTAAAGCCTTGGTTTCGTCCCTCATGTGCATAAAATCCCAAGTAATGTAATACGCTTTAACAATTGTTAGAATAATAAAAATCCAATTAAGGGCTTTCATTCCTAAAAAGACGGTTCTACCCCATTCTGGTTTATATATCCCAAGAACTACTTCGACTGCAGTAATAATGGATAGTAGTATTAATACTCCCCATATTTTTTGAGTATTAGATTTGAATTTTATTAATCCTCTTAATATTTCTAATTTATGTGCGTGATCTGCCATCTTAAAGTTGCTTATTATGTTTATACCAGGTAAAAGAATGTAAATACAAACACCCAAACTAAATCTACAAAGTGCCAATATAATCCCACTTTTTCTACCATTTCATAATTTTTTCGACGCTCATAAGTTCCAAGTATTACATTGAAAAAAATGATGATGTTAATGACAACTCCAGAAAAGACATGAAATCCATGAAATCCAGTTATGAAGAAAAAGAAATCAGCAAATAATGGGGTGCCGTATTCATTTACATAAAGATTAGCCCCTTCAACAACTGATTGGCCGTTTTCTTTGATTTGTCGCAAAGATTCTTCTCTTGTTAATACTGTTTTTTCACCATCTTCATTAATTAGTTGAGTCCTTACTAATACACTTGTGTTTGCTTCTAAACCATGCATAACTTCGTCTACAGTATAAGATGGTAGAGAACCTTCATCCATAAACCAAATACCATTTTTACGATGGTGTTGTTCGCGCACATCATGCGCCGCCTCAATGGCAAAGTCCTTTATCGCTACTCTTTTGAATACCTGCTCTCCATCCTTCTCTACATATTCACCGAATTGTAAAACATTTCCACCTTTCGTTTGAATAGCACCATAATCACCTTTAATAAACGTTGCCCATTCCCAAGCCTGAGATCCAACAAAAATGAGTCCCCCAATAATCGTCAAAAACATGTAAAAGGTCACCTTCGCTTTTTTCATTTCATGTCCAGCATCAACGGCTAACACCATAGTAACCGAAGACATAATGAGAACAAAAGTCATAAACGCAACATAAATCATTGGTGCAGGCTCATGATAAAACGGAATGTGTGTAAATACTTCGTCTGCGATTGGCCACGCATCAATAAACTTAAATCTTGAAAAACCATACGCTGCTAAAAATCCTGAAAAGGTCAATGCATCGGATACGATGAAAAACCACATCATCATTTTTCCATAACTTGCTTTCATGGGTTGGCTGCCACCTCCCCAAGTTTTTCCCTCTGTACCAGTGCTTAAAACTCTATTATCCATTTGGTAACATTCATTTTTAAAATTGGACAAAAATAATCATTTTATTCATCTTAAGAAATATCATTGATTAAAATTTAAACCCTTTTAACTCAGCTTACATAAAACAATTTTAAAAAGAATTTAAAACTCTCATTTTTAACTCATGAAAACTAAAAATAAAAACAAGTATAGCCAAAGTATATCAACGAAATGCCAAAAGTTTGAAGCTAACTCAAAGCCCAATAAATTTTCGGCATTATATTTTTGTTTAAAATGATTATAAATTACAACCATCAAGCAAATTAGACCAACAATAACGTGTAAAATATGTACTGTAGCAATAATGTAGATGTAGGAAATTGTGATATTACTTGTTGGACCAGTAAAATTAAATCCCAAATCAATAATTTGTTGAAACCCTATAAGCTGACTAATAATAAATCCAACTCCCAAAACCATGGTAGCAAGCAAATAAAAAGATACTTTTGAAACCTTATTGAGCTTTAAATATTTTTTAGCAAGCATGAGTGTCAAACTACTAAGGATTATGAGCACAACACTTACCGAAAATGCGTTTGGTAATGCAAAATCTGTCAACCAGTCCTCTCTTGCGCTACTGACCACAAAAGCACTTGTCCAACCTGCAAATGACATTATTAGTGATACGATTCCAAACCAAAGCATCATTTTTTTTGCCCTTGCTTGTTTTTCTTTTTCTGATCCTTGAGTTAAATCCATGATTATCGAATAAATTTATCAGCGACATAAACAACTTGTACAAGTGTAATATATATAACACTTGCCAACATGAGTTGTCTCGCAGACACTACTGTTCTCTTTTTGAAAAGTTGTATCGCGTAATACAACATTACCAATCCTATTAAACCAACAATTACAGCACCAAGAATTGTCAATTGTAATCTTCCTGTAAATCCAAAAACTGGAACTATTGAGACTATAATTGTCCAAACGGTATATATAATGGTTTGCGTCGCCGTTGCCTTGTCTTGCTTTCCTGTTGGCAACATATTAAACCCTGCTTTCTGATAATCATCATGTAAAAACCAACCTATCGCCCAGAAATGAGGAAACTGCCAAAAAAATTGCAACAAAAAAAGAGTTCCAGGTTCTATCCCAAAATCATTAGTTGCAGCAACCCACCCAAGCATAAAAGGTATCGCTCCAGGTATCGCTCCAACAAACACTGCCAAGGGTGTTTTTGTCTTTAAAGGTGTATACGCACTCGTATATAAAAAGATTGAAATCGCACCAAACATCGCTGTTTGTGGATTGATTATATATAAGATAATAATTCCAAAAATTGTAAAAAGAGAAGCGAGAAGAAATGCCGCATTTACAGACATACGTTCTGCGGGAATGGGTCTAAATTTAGTGCGATCCATCAAAGCATCTAAATCTCTTTCAATAATTTGATTATATGCGTTTGAGGCACCAACCATAAAATATCCTCCTATAGACAACAGTATAATATGATAGATACTCACAACATCTGCACCTAGAAGGTAGCCAGCTATTGATGAAAAAACCACACTAAGTGATAATCTCATCTTTGTAATTTCCTTAAAATCAGAGATTAGTGAAGTTGGTTTTACAGTTAAATTTGAAACCCTAGCCATTGGTTATTTTGCTTCTACTGTTTTGAGTTTGCAAAGATAATTGTAAATTTAATGTTGAGCAATAATTAACAACTTTAAAGTTTTTTAAAATTACAGCACTTATGAAATTTAGACAAATATCACTTATGATGTTTTTATTATTTTGGTCAATTGTATTTAGCCAAAATCAAGAGGTTAAAATAACAACTACAAAATTATCGGATAATGTATACATGCTTCGTGGATCTGGTGGGAATATTGGAATTTCAACAGGTTCTGATGGTGTCTTTATAATTGATGACCAATTTGCAAAATTAACCTCAAAAATAATTGCTGCAATCAAAACAATTAGTTCTGAGTCTTTAGCAATTTTAATTAATACACATCACCACGGAGATCACACAGGAGGCAACCTAAACATGGCAAAAGAAGGAGTCAAAATTATAGCTCACGAAAACGTAAGACGACGCTTAGAAAATCAGAACAATCCAATGGAGGCTCTTCCTGTGATAACTTTTAATGATCGGTTAAATATTTTTATTAATGGCGAAAAGGTGAGTGTCTATCACGTCAAAAATGCGCACACCGACGGTGACGCAATTCTTTATTTTTCACAAAGCAATGTTCTACATACAGGAGATACTTATTTTCAAAATCGATATCCTTACATTGATTTAAACTCAGGTGGAAGTATTAATGGATATATTAATGCTGTAAAAAAAGCACTTTCAGTTATTAATGAGGATACAAAAATTATTCCAGGTCATGGTTCAATTTCTAACAAAGATGAGTATCTCAATTTTTTAACAATGTTAGAAACACTCAGAAGTAATGTGCAAAATGAAATTGATAAAGGTAAAAGCGAAAACGAGGTTGCAGATAATAGCGAGATAACCAAAAAATATGATGAGTTGAACTATAGCTGGAGTTTTATAACTTCAGAAAAAATAAGACGACTTATTTACCAAAGTTTAATTCGTTAAAAATCAAAATACCAATTAAATAAATCAGTTCTTAAACCAAGACTAAACCAAAGTGTACTATTCTTAAAAGAGGCTGCAGTATCTGCATCAGGATTGAAATCACGATAACTCACATAGGTAAACAATTTTAAATTCGTAGTAGGATTTAAAACATATCCAGATTGTAATTCAAAATGAAATATGTTGGTAGTATTACCTTGCCCCACTCTAACATCGGTGTCAAAAGGTCGTTCATTATAATTACGGTAAATATCTCCTCCATAACTGTAATCATCAACCTCATCATTGAAGTCAAACCCTTTATTACCAAACACTATTTTTGCGTCAGCAAACCAACGATTATAATGATATCTTCCAATAAGAATTGTTTCACTAAAATTTGCCCCCCAAAGGTGAGCCATAGATTGATTATCGTGAGCGTAATTTAATACAATCGTATTGTGTGAATAAGTGTAAGGTCGCACCCTGTTATACTCTATTTGAAAAAGTAAATTCTCTATCTTGAAAGCATTAAAATATTTTAAACCTATTTGGTAACCGTACTTGTTTTTCCAACTTTTCTTACCACCAGTTATATCATTCAGTGAAAATTCATCTAAAATAAACTGACTGTAAATATTAG
>Ga0213868_10002198_pt1 | contig 18702 bp, 20 predicted proteins | sample PICome_9_FD_160087 | JGI IMG/M metagenome (GOLD analysis project Ga0213868, IMG submission 160087) | Coastal seawater microbial communities near Pivers Island, North Carolina, United States - PICO127 | ecosystem: Environmental > Aquatic > Marine > Coastal | place: USA: North Carolina...
GGATATACCAGGTTAGATAGCGAAGGAGACGGAATGATCAATTATGGTGTTGGATTCAACGTATGGTTTAGCGAAACTGTAGGACTTTCATTACAAAGTGGTGCAAAACAAGCTTCTTCAGATGTAATCCCAACTCATTTCCAACACAATTTAGGACTAGTTGTTAAATTTGGAGGAACGGATACAGACGGAGACGGAATTTACGACAAATATGATGCATGTCCAGAAGTTGCTGGATTAAAAGAATTTAACGGATGTCCAGATACCGATGGAGATGGAATCATTGATGGTGAAGACGCTTGTCCAACTGTTGCAGGTTTAGCTACATTAAATGGTTGTCCAGATGCAGATTCAGATGGGATTGCAGATAAAGACGATATGTGTCCAAATGCAAAAGGAACTAAAGCCAACAATGGATGTCCTGACACTGATGGAGATGGTATTGTAGATAAAGACGACAAATGTGCTTCTGTTTCAGGTCCAAAAGCTAATGGAGGATGTCCATGGCCAGATACAGACGGAGACGGAGTATTAGATAAAGATGATAACTGTAATAACGAAGTAGGTCCAGCATCAAACAACGGATGTCCTGAGCCAGTAATTACAGAAGTTGCTGAGAAAAAAATGGGAGAGTTTGCGAAAACAATCTTGTTCAATTCTGGAAGAGCAACATTCTTACCAACAGTTTCAGATAAGTTAGACGGTATCGTTAATATTATGAAAGAGTTTTCAAAAGCTACTTTTATGATTGAAGGTCATACTGATAGTACTGGAAGTAAAGGTTTAAATGCTAAACTTTCTACTAAAAGAGCTGCTGCTGTAAAAGATTATTTAGTTCAAAACGGAGTTGACGCTTCTAGATTAGATTCTAAAGGTTTTGGAGAAGATAATCCAATCGACACCAACAAATCAAGAGCCGGAAGAGCTAACAACAGAAGAGTTGAAATTAAAGTTACTAATGAGTAATATTTAATATAATATTATAGAAAAAGCCTCATCATTTGATGAGGCTTTTTTTTTGATCTTTTTTCAAAATATTATAATTAAAAAGCTTTTTAACGTCAGGTAAATATTTTACCTTTGCAGCCTAAAATGAGCGTTTATTTAGCTCTTTCTAAGAAATTAATTTAAAGTAAGAACAATGTCTACAATAACAGGTAAAGTATCTCAAATTATAGGTCCAGTAATTGATGTCGAGTTTAACACAGAATCAGCTGTACTTCCTAATATTTATGATTCATTAGAAATAAAAAAAGCTGATGGTTCTATTTTGGTTTTAGAAGTTCAACAGCATATTGGAGAAGATACTGTTCGTACCATTTCTATGGATGCAACTGACGGATTACAAAGAGGTCAAGAAGTTGTTGCTACTGGTAACCCAATTCAAATGCCAATCGGAGGAGACATTTATGGAAGGTTATTCAATGTAACTGGTGAAGCCATCGATGGTCTTGGAGATTTACCTAAAGAAGGAGAACAAGGTTTACCAATTCATAGATCTGCTCCAAAGTTTGAAGATCTATCTACATCTACAGAAGTATTATTTACTGGAATAAAAGTAATTGATTTAATTGAGCCGTATTCTAAAGGAGGTAAGATTGGATTATTTGGTGGTGCTGGAGTAGGTAAAACTGTTTTAATTCAAGAATTAATTAATAATATAGCAAAAGGGCATGGTGGTCTTTCTGTATTCGCAGGAGTAGGTGAAAGAACCCGTGAAGGAAATGATTTATTAAGAGAGATGTTAGAATCTGGAATTATCAAATATGGTGATGATTTTATGCATTCTATGGAAGATGGAGGATGGGATTTGTCTAAAGTAGACAAAGCCGGGATGAAAGACTCTAAGGCAACTTTTGTATTTGGACAAATGAATGAACCCCCTGGAGCACGTGCTAGAGTAGCATTATCAGGCTTAACAATTGCAGAATATTTCCGTGATGGTGCTGGAGAAGCACAAGGAAAAGATGTATTGTTTTTCGTAGATAACATTTTCCGTTTTACACAAGCAGGATCTGAAGTGTCAGCACTTCTTGGGCGTATGCCTTCTGCAGTAGGTTATCAACCAACATTAGCAACCGAAATGGGAGCAATGCAAGAACGTATTACTTCAACAAAAAAAGGGTCTATTACTTCTGTACAGGCTGTTTATGTACCTGCTGATGATTTAACAGATCCAGCACCTGCAACAACGTTTGCTCACTTAGATGCAACAACCGTATTATCTCGTAAAATTGCTGAATTAGGAATATATCCAGCAGTGGATCCTTTAGATTCTACATCCAGAATTTTAACAGCTGAAATTTTGGGAGATGAACATTATGATTGTGCACAAAAAGTAAAAGAGTTATTACAACGTTATAAAGAATTACAAGATATTATCGCCATTTTAGGAATGGAAGAGCTATCAGAAGAAGATAAGCTAGCTGTTTCTAGAGCAAGACGTGTTCAACGTTTCTTATCACAACCTTTCCATGTTGCAGAGCAATTTACAGGAATTCCTGGGGTATTGGTAGATATTAAAGAAACCATTAAAGGGTTTAATATGATTATGGATGGTGAACTAGATCATTTACCAGAAGCAGCATTTAACCTAAAAGGAACTATCGAGGAAGCAATTGAGGCTGGAGAAAAAATGTTAGCTGAAGCCTAAAATTATAACCTATGCATTTAGAAATAGTATCACCTGAAGCTGTATTATTTTCATCAACTGTAGATTCTATATCAGTACCTGGTACAGATGGTGAATTTCAGATGTTAAACAATCATGCTGCTGTAGTGTCTACTTTAAAACAAGGAACCATAAAAATTCACGTTCATACTCAGGAACATTTAGAATTAGATGAATTACATGCAAAGATTGTTGCTCATTCAGATGATGATAAAGTTTTAACCTTGAGTATTTCGTCTGGAACTATCGAGTTAAAAGACAATAAAGCTATTATTTTAGTAGATTGATAGTCGTTTGTCATTCCACAATAAAGAAACCTGAATATATGTATTCAGGTTTTTTTATTAAGGATAATTTTATGGTTCTATAAAAAAAGCATCTCAATGAGATGCTTTTTTTATTTGTAAGCTTCTGGTTAATTACCAGTAACTTTTACATTGTCTATTTGAAAAGTAGTTGTTACTCCACCGTCTGCTCCTTCATACCTAAAAGCTACATGTAATTTTCCTGTTAAACAAGAAATATTAATAGATCCAGAACTTGAGAAGCTATTATAGCCACCAGATGGTCCGGAGGATAATGCAGCGTCTAATCTTAACCAAGTAGCAGTTGTTACATCTCCGGTAAAATTAGATGAAACATATGTTGAGAGTGCGTTTCCATTGTCGTAACCTGTATTCGTTTCAAAGGTTAATTCTTCATCTGTAGTGCCATCTAAATCAATTTCTGGAGTCACTAGCCATGTTTCTAATGGAGTTTCATTGCTCCTGTAAGCAGATATTTGCACATATCTATTTCCACTAAAACTTCTAGAAGAATATAATGTACTCCCTCCATTTACGTTTACATTTGTCCATCCAGCATCTGTAATATCATTTGCAGAAGTAATGTTTTCAAAATCTTCTTCAAATAACACAACACTTCCACCAACAGCGTTTTCACCACACTCCAAAACAGGTGGGTCACATCGTTCAGTATTTGTAAATTCTAAATCTGATGGAGCATTAACTATGGCAACTAAGAATTCTGATCTGTAGTCTTTAGACAATACAGCGCTAAATACTCCGCTACCAGTGGGAACAATATTTGATTTAAAACTTGCAAATGTACTGGTTTGAAGTGGTATCGTTTTTTCTGTACCACATTCAAAGATTGTTCTGAATCCATCAAACTCATCATCTGATTCCCCTGCAAAAGTTTTACCTAAATCAGCTTTAGCGATTTGTGCAGAAGTTAATTGAATCATAGTATTGATATGATCTCCTGTAATTGCAGATAATTCAATAGTGTTTGGAACAATAGTAGAAACAGTAGCTGATCTAAAAATGTGATCTGCAACCGATGTAGATGGTATGTCATCTACTCGATCTCCATTAAGAACACCTAAAACATATTTTCCAGGAATACTATTTGTTGGATTTATATAATTAGCACTTTCACCGTCATCGTATGAAACTGTTAAGCCGTCTAATTTTATATAAACTTTTCTTCCTAGGTCATAGGTTTCATTTAAGGAAGTTTTGTTTAAGATAACTTCAATTCCAGCAGTAGCATTTTCAGGACTATCTTGAATAATTATTTTTTTGTAAAAATTTCCTGCTGCATCTGTAGAGACTACATACCCTTCAATATAAGTTGGGTTGCTCTCATTATCATAAAAGGTATAAATTAAATCACCACTAGCATTATATTCTTGTTGTAAAGCACTTTTAATTGCTGAAATACTTGAATTTGTTGAAATATTAGGTTCTTCTACCGTTATGTTCGGTACATCAAATTCACCATCTTCAACACAAGAGATGATTGTAATGGCTGTCAATAAGAATGCTATAATGCCATAAAATTTAGTTGTTTTCATAAGTATATTTATTAATAAAATTTTCAATGTTTTTTAAAATCTGTAATTAAGGCTTAAGAAATAAGTAGTTCCTCTACCAAACCAGTATTTATTTCCAAATACAGGAATATCAAGACTCTTATCTTCTTTTAGTTGTCTATAATTTGCGTTTCTACCCTGTTCAAAACCACCTGATTTGTATTTGGTGTCAAATATATTTCCAATACTTGCAAATAAACTGATGTATTGATTTCCTATTTTCCAGGATTTTCCTCCAATCATATTTACTACCATATAATTATCAAATCTTTCTTGCTGTAATAGCTGTCTTGCAATATCTTCATCGTAATCATTAAATGGAATACCTCCATCGTCAGCAAAATTTGAAGTCCTTGTTAAAGGAGCAATATCAACATAAACGTTATCAAAGAAATTAGCAGTAGCACTCACAAACCAATAGTCTGGGTCTCTATACTCAAATCCTACAGAGTAGGCTGTTTGAGGACCTGCAGCTAGTTTGTAATTTTTTAGGTTAGAAGCACCAAAATCTTTACGACCATCTATAAAACCAGCATCTTGAGATCTGGTATTATTTTCGGTAGTTAAATAAAGGTTAGGATTATTATCATAGGTGTATTGTCCAAAATTACCAGCAGCTTTTAATTTTATTGTTGGGGTTACTTGAGCTTCTACTCCAAATTCTGCACCAAAGTGCTTTTTATCAATTCCTGATAAAATTTCTTGTACAAATGCAGTATTATCTCCACCAATACCATCGGCAAAGAAAAACGAGATTTCTGTTGCATCTTGTATTTTTGTGTAGTACCCTGTTAGTTTAGCCTGTAAGAAAGGACCTCTAAAAATATAACTTGCGTCTGCAGAAAGCACTTTTTCACTGGTTAAATTCTCTACAGTATTGTTGTTTTCTCTAGAATTAGAAAAGGAGTTTCTTAAGTTTGGAGCTTTTGTTAAATATCCGGCGTTAATATCAACAATATGACGTCCAGATATTTTATAAGTCATCCCACCTTTTGCTCCATAATTCGTGAAGTTTAACTCCTCAGATTTACCGTATGAATTTTCTGGAAAACCACCATTTTGGAATAATCCGTCTCTTTGGTGTGAAGTATTAGAAATGGATGTAGCCAGATAAAAATCTACTTTATTAAATTTGAACTGTCCTTGTAAAAAGCCATCAACTACATTTGAGTATAAATTAAAGTTATATTTAAATACATCTCCAGTTCCAGCTATATATAGTGGGTTTAATAAGTTATTTTGTTTTTCATCAAAAGTATCTGCAAATGAATCTGCATCTAAATAACCTGTTCCTCCTAATAAATCAATAATCTCAGCAAAGTTTTTAGATGTTAATTGGGTGTATTGTACCCTAGCATTTAATTTAAAGTCATCAGAAATATCTTTATTTAAAATGGTATTTACAGTAAACTGAGTATCATCATTTCTATCTTCATAAAGTACGTAAGATGAATTCCCATTATTGTTTGTATTTGCATTGGCATTGTATAAGCTGTTCCAATTCAATTGACCATCATTCACGAAATTTTGTTGGATTTCATAGATGTTTGAATAGCCTTGTCTAAGACCGTAACTAGGCAGTTTTTGGTAATATGTAGGGTCTGGATTAGAAGCACCTAAATTAACTATGTATGGGTTTCCTTCACCATCAACTGCATCTCCATCAACTTTAGTTCCATTATTATCAATTCTACTATTCCCAATATTTCCGGTTTGGTATGAAGCATTGGTATTTAGTGATGTAGTTTCGTTGATGTCCCAATAATGGTTTAACATTAATATGGGTTCGGAAACTTCCTTTATACGTGAGTTTCTAATTTTTCCATCTTGAGTTCCCCAATAAGAATTGTACTGAATACCTCTTAAGTCAAATACTTCTTGCGTTTGAGGAGCAGACTTACCTCTTCTGTTTAAAGCAGTAATAGAGGTGAAACTTAGACTATGTTTATCATTAAATTTCTTTTCAACTGATCCAAAAAAGGAAGTAGCATTATACATTGTACCATCTACAAATCCTTCTCTACCTTCTCTTCTACTTGCAGCTACAGTAAATGCCCATCCATCTTCGGATAATCCAGTAGAATGAGTTGCCATAGCTCTGTGAATATAACTTCTATTAGAAGAGGCGTATGAAATTCGTGTTCCTGTTCTTTGCTCTGATGGTCTAACATTTATATTTGTTGATCCTAAAATACCACCAAAAGTATAATCAGAGGCTCTTAATCCATTGCTGAATTCTTGGTTTCTTAGTACATCATTTAAACCTCCCCAATTACTCCATTGTGGCCTTCCATTGTAGAGCTTATTCATTTCAATTCCATTGATAAGAACTTTTCCATTCTCTGAGTCCAAACCACGTATTCTAAAAAATGAAGAACTAAATTCAAAAGCTGCGGTTCTGAGATAAATATCTCTCGATGCCTGAAGCAATCCAGATATGTTATCTGCAGCACTTGTATCATCATTTAACTCATCGTCAGTTAAGGTAACTGTACTTAAATCTTCTTCTTCACTTAAATCTTCATATAATAAAACAGTTCCTAAATCTACTGTAGTACCTGACAGTTCTACTGGAAAATTTTGTGTTTCATATCCTTTTAAGGAAATTTCAAGGACGTAAGAACCATTTGTTAAGTTCTGAAGAATAAAAACACCGTTATCGTTAGTGACAGTGTTTGCTGTATTTTTTTTAACGTTGATAGCAACCCCCTTTAGTTGAGTGTTTTTTTCGCTATCTACAACTACTCCCTTAATTACATTTTGAGCAACTGTGCCAAAAATGACTCCAAAAAAAAGTAATAAAGTTGTAATAAAATTTTTCATTGATTACTTGATTGTTTTAAATTATTTGCTGTTAAAGCAAGTTCAAAATTACCAAAATTAATTGATGTATTTGTTAAAATTAAAATATTTAACGGAAAGCTATAAATTAGTTCTTTATGTTTGTACTTTAAAATCATTTTAAACATGAAAAAAATACTTTTTTTATTTATTCTATTTTCTTCCTCAATTATTTTCAGTCAAAATGAAGCTAAGGAATATACCATTAGAACTGTTGCATTTTATAATCTCGAAAATTTATTTGATACGATTAATGATGTTACAAAAAATGATGAAGCAAGTCCAATGATGGAATTGAAGGAAAATCGTTCTAAAGTCTATTGGGATAAAATTGATAAATTAAGTTCTGTGATTTTACAAATAGGAAAAGATAAATCCAATACAAGCCCTGCAATTTTAGGAGTTTGTGAAGTTGAAAATAGAGCTGTTTTAGAAGATTTAGTGAATTCAGATAAATTAAAATCTAAACGCTATGGAATTGTTCACTATGAATCACCAGACAAAAGAGGTATAGATGTTGCGCTCTTATATCAACAGCGATATTTTAAACCAACATATCATGAATCTTTTAATCCAAATATTTACAGAGATAATAGAAAAGTCTATACCAGAGATCAATTATTAGTTTCAGGATATTTAGATGATGAATTAATACATGTTATTGTTAATCATTGGCCGTCTAGAAGTGGAGGCGAAATGAAAAGCAGACCATTGAGAGAAAAGGCAGCATATCAAAACACCAAAATCATTGCTCAAATTAAGGAAAAAGAAGAAAATCCCAAGATTTTAGTTTTAGGAGATTTTAATGATGATCCTATAAACAGTAGTTTTAAAAAAGTGTTGAAAACTAAAGCAAAAAAGAAAGACGTAGAAGATGGAGATTTATACAATCCTTTTGAAAGATTATTTAAAAAAGGATACAATACGGGAGGGTACAGAGATAACATCAGTATGTTTGATCAAATTTTAATCACTTCTGCATTATTAAATAAAGAGGAGAAAGATTTTTCTAGTTATAAAATGTTTAATCCAGCAGTATTTAATAAAAGTTTTATGACGAACAAAAAAGGACGTTACAAGGGATATCCTTTTAGAAGCTTTTCCTTTGGAACCTATACAGGAGGGTATAGTGACCACTATCCAGTGTATATGTATTTAATTAAAGAAAAATAAAGTTAATTATTTTTCTTTTTTTTACTTTTAAATAGTTTTTGTTGTTTGTTTTTTTTCTCCTTTAGGGATTCTTTCTCTAACATTAAATTTTGTTTAGATTTTTTAAAAAACTCATTTTTTTTAGGGTTCTCTACTTTTCTGATCGATAGATTTTTTTTAATTGGAGTTCTGTAGGTATTAGAAGAATTTATATTTAAATTTTCAGGAATATTTCTTTTAAAATCTGGCTCAGTGATGTTTTTCTCCAATTCACTTTGGGTAAGAATAGTATTGATTTTAAAATTAACAGATGAAAATGCATTTAAAATATTTGCTACTTGATGATTTACTTCTGCGGCTTTAATTGCTGGTATAGAAGACATGTCGTAAAGCCTTAATGTTTCATTATACAATAAATTTAATCGTGCTTTGAACGCAGCAGTTCCTAAAAATTGGGGTTGAACACTGTCAATAATACTTTTTGTAATATCATTCAGCTCTCTTGAATTATTCAATGCGTCATTAGGTGAAATAGCGGTATATTGTTGTAAAAAAATCGCTAGGTTTTCATATTCAATCCAAGAATCAATATCCATTTCAAATCTTGATTGAATTTCTGATACTTGGTTATGTTTTTTTACACGACTAGCTTCGGGTTTGTCAATCACTTTTGTAGCCGTTGTAGTAGTATCATTACAAGAGCTAATTAATAAAATAAACACACAATAGTAAAAAAACTTCATAGGTCACATATCAATCCCTAAAAATACATAAAATCCCTTAAAAATCTTAATATTTAATGCAACCGCATTTTATTAAATTTATTATGGATAATTTAATTAATTCTTTTAAAAAAATTGTTTTTTATGAATAGTTAAATTTTTTACCTTTGATTTTATGAAAAACACAATTTAGCATGAGTCAAACTATTCTTGTATTAGGTGCTAGTGGGCAAATTGGAAGTGAATTAATAGAAAAGCTTCGCACGATTTATGGAAGTACTCATGTAGTAGCATCTGATATTAGAAATGGGTCCCCATCATTAATGAATTCAGGACCTTTTGAAATCATAGATGCAACAGATAAAGAGGCAATTTTTGCTATTGTAAAAAAGTATAATGTCACTCAAATTTATCTTTTGGCGGCAATGTTATCTGCTACCGGAGAAAAGTTTCCTCAAAAAGCATGGGATTTAAACATGACTTCTTTGTTGGCAGTTTTAGATCTTGCAAAAGATAAACATATCAATCAGGTATTTTGGCCAAGCTCTATAGCAGTATTTGGTTCAACCAGTCCTAAGATTCATACACCTCAAAAAACGATAATGGAACCCTCCACTGTTTACGGAATCAGCAAGATTTCAGGAGAATTTTGGTGCAATTATTATCATGAAAAATATGGAGTAGATGTAAGAAGTCTAAGGTATCCTGGAATTATTAGTTGGAAAACAAAACCTGGAGGTGGAACAACAGATTATGCTGTTGATATTTTTTTTAAAGCTTTAGAACAGGGAAGTTTTGAGTGTTTTTTAAGTGAAGATACTTGTTTGCCTATGATGTATATGGAAGATGCTGTTCATGCAACTGTTCAGATTATGCAAGTAAACGCTAATCAAATAAACATTAGAACCTCTTATAATCTATCAGCTATGAATTTTACACCAAAAGAATTAGCTTCAGCGATACATCAGCATCTCCCAAATTTTACAATGACCTATAAAACTGATTATAGACAAGCTATTGCAGATAGTTGGCCAGATTCAATAGATGATACTATAGCAAGAGAAGACTGGGGTTGGTCGCCTAAATATACCCTTTTAAAAATGACAAAAGACATTCTCGAAAATTTACAAGCTCAATAAATTTAGTATTAAAACATAAGAATACTTATAAATTATTCTCAGAAAATAAAACCAAAAAATTGATAAAAAAAAGTATAGAGAAGGGGCTCCAAAAAGCAATTTCTTATTCATCTTACAGGAATCTCATAAGTGATTTAATAGCGTCCGGAAAATCAAGTGGGCCAATACAGTCAGAGGATCTATTAAATTTCAGCAAGTTAAATGATCGAAGAATGACGAGACTAGATAAAACAATACAGCTTCGTCAAGAGACACTTTTAACAGTAAAAAAAATTGATAAACCAATTACTTGGTTGGTTCTATCGGAGGGCTGGTGTGGAGATGCTGCACAAACACTTCCTGTAATTAATAAAATTGCTAATGAAAGTGATTTAATTACTTTAAAAATCATTTTTAGAGACGAGCATGAAGAGTTGATGAATTATTTTCTAACCAATGGAGGAAAATCAATTCCTAAATTACTTGTTTTAAATTCTGAAAATGAAGTACTCAATACTTGGGGCCCTAGACCCGATAAAGCCACCAAAATGGTACAGGATTATAAAAACAAACACGGACAATTAGATGTAACTTTCAAACAAGAGTTGCAGGTATGGTACAATAAAGATAAAGGGGTTAATATTCAAGAAAATATGTTAGGTTTACTAACAAATTAATACACACTAAAAGGTTATTTCTTTCATTATATTTGCGCTATGATTACAGACTTTAATTTATTATCTGAAGAAGCAAAAGTTTGGGTATATCCATCGAGTAGAAAATTTTACACCCATGAAATTGATGAAATTGAGTTAAAAATCAAAACTTTTGTTAGCAACTGGAATAATGAGAATATTAATTTTAAATGCTCCTATCAATTTTTATACAACAGATTTATAATTATTGCTGCTGAAGATGAGAATTTTTCAGTTACGAATTTAGACATGGATTCTCAAGTAGAATTTATTATAGCTCTTCAAAATAATTACAAGGTATCCTTATTAGACAAAATGAATGTTTGTTTTAAACAAGGAGAATATGTTCAGTACAAAGAATTAAAAGATTTTAAAAAGCTTGTTAAGAATAAGGCTGTAACTGCCAAAACTATTATTTTTGATAATTTAATCACAAATAAATACGATTTTCAAAACTTTTGGGAGATTCCTATTGAAGAAAGTTGGTACAATAGGTTTTTCTAATTAAAAATAGTAAATCCAATTCCTAGTGATATATTATCATAACTACCATTCTCAAAATTTTTAATTTTCTTTTGGTGATAAATGATTTTAAGTGTTGGCTTTAATTTCCTGCCCGATTCAAATCTCCACCCAACTCCAAACGCTCTATAGTCACCGTCTGAAAATCGTTCAGCCAGCCTCCATAATCTTCCTGTATTAAAAAGCACATAAAAAGCATCGTCTTCTTTTGTCCAAAGATTGTATTGAAAAGTAAAATATGTTGGAATTGTTCCAATAAAATAATCAAAATGGTAATCGAAACCTGTATTAAAACTTATGGCGATTTTCTTTTTATACTCATAACCTATACCAAAACGAATTAGTATTTCTGAGGGTACAAAGAACGGTTCATCATTAGTATTACCAAATTCAAAATTCTCATTTAATTTAAAGGTCAAATTAGCATTGGTATCAAAAAAAGACTTCCCATTTTTTTGTTGTGAGAATAAAATTAAGATATTAAAAACACTAAGGAATAGAAAAATAAATTTCTTCATAAAATTGGTTTAACCTATGCTTACAATAATTAGTCCAATTCTAATTTTTTAATAAAATCTTCAATAGAAAGTGAATTGTCAACAGAAAATTCACCAATTTTAGTTCTTCTTAACCTAGAGAGATGTGCTCCAGAGTTAACAGATAAACCATAGTCATAAGCTAAAGATCTGATGTAAGTTCCTTTGCTACAAACTACTCTAAAGTCTATTTCTGGCATCGTAGTTTTTGTAAGTTCAAATTCAGAAATTGATACTTTTCTTGTGGCTATTTCTGTGGTTTCACCCTTTCTTGCCAATTCATACAATCGTTTGCCATCTTTTTTTATCGCTGAAAATATAGGTGGTTTTTGGTCTATTTCACCAATAAATTTTTGGGTAGCTTTTGTTAAGAGTTCTCCTGTGATATGATCTGTTGCAAACCTTTCATTTATAGCAGTCTCTAGATCATAGCTTGGTGTAGTAGCACCAATGGTGAATGTTCCCGTATATTCTTTAATTAGTCCTTGATAGGTAGCAATATTTTTAGTCTCTTTTCCAGTACAAATTATGAGTAGGCCAGTTGCTAATGGATCTAAGGTTCCTGCGTGCCCAACTTTTATTTTCTTTAATCCAAATTTTTGCTTGATATGCCAACGTATTTTGTTTACGGCCTGAAAAGAAGTCCACTCTAAGGGCTTATCTATTAATAATACTTGACCATTCAAGTAATCTTCTTTATTCATGGTTAAAAGGCATATATAATTGCAATAGTTCCGGCAATTGCACAGTACACAGAAAAGTATATTAATTTACTCTTTTTAACCAAAGCGATCATCCATTTACAAGCTAGTAAACCTGCTATGAATGCTGCAAAAAAACCAATAATCATTGGGGTTATGTCTGTTGAAATACTATTAATCTCTCCACTAGATATGTCTTTAATCACTTTGCCAACAATTAAAGGGACTACCATTAAAAATGAAAATTTAGCAGCTTTTGTTCTGTCTATTCCTAATAAAACAGCTGTAGAAATTGTAGCTCCAGATCTAGATATTCCTGGTAAAATTGCAATGGCTTGAGATATTCCAACCACAATTGCATTTCTGAACGTTACGTTTTTTGAGGTATCTTTTGCTTTGTCTGCTAATAAAAGAAGTAGCGCTGTTATCAGTAACATACAACCTACCAAAAGAATTTGTCCTCCAAATAGAGAAGCAATTTCTTCTTCAAAAAAAAGCCCAATAAAAACAGTTGGAATCATTGAAACAATAATTTTAAAAGAGAATTGAGTCTCTTCATTCCATTGAAATTTAAATAATCCACTACATATTTCTAAGATTTCTTTTCTAAAAATAACTAATGTACTTAATGCAGTGGCAAAGTGTACTATTATTGTAAATAATAGGCTTTCTTCAGGAATAGAGTTATCTCCTAAGATAACTTTTGCTAATTCTAAATGTCCACTAGAGGATACAGGTAAAAATTCAGTGAGTCCTTGGATGATGCCAAGAATTATAGCTTCAAGTATACTCATTGTTATTTACTAGGGTTAAGGAGTATGGCATAAATTTCTATCGCTAAGCCAATAATAACTAAAGTTGGTGCTAGACGAATTCTTTGGAAATTATACATTGCTTCATTAAAAACTGCCGGATCATCACTACCTCCACCTGACATTATAATAAATCCAATCGCTATGAATGCAATTCCTATAAACATGAATAGGTAATTTTTCTTTCCAAAAAGGAATACTGATTTAGAAGTCTGTTTATCTTTACTCATAAGCTTATTAATAATAAAGTTTTTCTGTTTGCAAATTTAAAAAACGTTGGGTTGCAAAAAATGTACTCAACCACGAAATAACAAAAGCTATAATCAATATTCCGCCACCCAGATACGCTAGAGTTGTATAGTCTGTTGTTAATTGAAGGCTTGGTATTTTTGTATCTATATAATAAATTACAACGCCTAAGCCTATCAATGATAGGATTGCTCCAATAAAGCCTAGTTGAATACCATTCCAAATAAATGGTTTTCTAATAAAGCTCTTGGTCGCACCAACCATTTGCATGGTTTTAATGTTAAACCTTTTGGAATATACTGAAAGCCTGATTGAACTGTTAATAAGAATTAATGCAATTAAGCCAAAAAATGAACTAATTACAAACAACCAAAAACTTACCCTCTGGATATTTTGTGTTAGAAAAGTAACTAAAGGTTTATCATAGGAAACTTCAAAAACATAACTATTATCTTTAAATCTATCTGCAATTTCTCCCATTTTTTCTGGTGTTACAAAACCAGGATTCAAATAGATGTCAATACTGTTTTTTAAGGGATTGGTTCCAAGATAATTAACAAAATCTTCGCCCAAATCTTCCGCATAAAATTTAGCAGCGTCATCTTTTGATATATAGACGATTTTTCTTGTAAATATTTCTTTAATAAGGGAACTTCTTAAGTTTTCTATTTGATTATTTGAGGTATCGTTTTTCAGAAATAAAGTAATTACAACTTCCTCCTTAAAGTGATTAGCTACTTGGGTAGATTTCAAAAGTACAAGGCCTAAGAATCCAACCATAAATAACACCAAGGCAATACTGATCACAACAGAAAAGTAAGACGATCTTAATCGACGTTTTTGGTAAGAATCAAAATTAAATGACATATGATTACATTATTCTAGGCTTGCAAGATACAAATTAGCATTCATTAATTTTAATGATTAAAAAATTGATAAACTTAATTTTATCCCAAAAATAAATTACATTTTTTACTAAACATTAGCTAAATGTTGAACTAAAAACTTGTTAATTTCCAATTTCTTGACAGAGTTCTATTAACACCCCATTGCTAGATTTTGGATGTACAAAAGCGACAAGTTTATTGTCTGCTCCTTTTTTAGGAATTTCATTTAAAATAACGAACCCCTCACTTTTAAGACGCGCTATTTCTGAAATAATATCAGTAACCGCAAACGCAATATGGTGGATACCTTCTCCTTTTTTTTCAATAAACTTTGCTATCGGACTTTCAGAATTTGTAGCCTCTAATAATTCTATCTTATTTGGTCCAGCTTTAAAAAATGAGGTTTTTACTCCTTCATTAACTACTTCCTCAATTTTATAATGAACAACTCCAAATAATTTGGTAAATAAGGCATTAGAAGTTTCTAAATCTTTTACAGCAATTCCAATATGTTCTATTTTATCCATTAGTTTTATAAAGAATATAAGATTGTGCAGGTTGCAGCGTATCTCCAAAAAGATACGATATCTTTCTAGGTCTCTCAAAAGTAAGGAATGTTTTGTTAATTATTGTAGATTTGCAGCATGGAAGAAACGAATAGACAACGAAAAATTGCTGGTGTTTTACAAAAAGATTTGGTAGATGTTTTGCAAAAAGCTGCTCAAGATGGAATGCAAGGTGTTATTATTTCAGTTTCTAAAGTATCTGTAACCCCAGATTTAGGGGTTGCAAAAGTATATTTAAGTATTTTTCCTTCAGATAAAAGAAAAGCTATTATTGAGGGAGTAAAGTACAATTCCCCTTTAATTCGTCATGAACTAGCAAAAAGAACTCGAAATCAATTACGAAGAATGCCGGAACTTCTCTTTTTTGGAGATGATTCTTTAGATTATATTGAAGAAATAGACAAGTCATTACGAGGTGGAGATGTAAATCCAATTCAAGACCCAAGTGTACTACCAAGACGCAAAAAACAATAACTATCATTCTCTTTGAATTTTCCATTATACATAGCCAAAAGATATCTATTTGCTAAAAGTGGAACTAATGCAATTAATATTATTACAATCATCGCATCTACAGGTGTTGTTCTTGGTACAGCTGCATTATTCATTATTCTTTCGGCCTTTTCTGGCTTAAGAACCTTTAATTATTCTTTACTTAATATTTCTGATCCAGATATAAAAATTACTGCAACTAAAGGTAAAAGTTTTATTTATGATGCACCTTTACAAAACTTCATTTCCAAGGATTCTGAAATTGCAGCTTTTTCAAAAGTAATTGAAGAAAGAGTTTTTTTAAAAAACAAGAATAAGCAACAGATCGCTTTTATAAAAGGTGTTGATTATAATTATACTAAGGTAGTAGCTTTAGATCAAGCAATTCAGGTGGGTACATGGTTGAAAAAAGAATATACTAATACAAGTATTGTTGGGAATAGTTTAGCGTATAAATTATCTGCAGGTGTTGAAAGTTTTGGAGAGTATTTAGAGATTCTTGTTCCTAAAGTTGGAACAGGATTTATAAATCCATCGCGAAGCTTCAGAAAAATTAATACTCAAATTGTGGGTATATACTATGCAAATGAAGACTTTGAAAACAACTATGTTTTTATTTCAAATGCACAAGCTCAACAATTATTAAATTTTAATTCAGATCAGTTTACAGGGATAGAAATAAAGTTAAAACCTGAAACAGATGCAGCAAATTATGCGCAGTCAGTTCAAGAAAAACTAGGAAGTCAATATAAAGTTCAAACACGGGCTCAGCTAAATGAACTCCTTTATAAAGTAATTAATACAGAAAACTTTATTTCGTATTTAATTTTTACATTAATTATAATTATTGCAATGTTCAATATTATTGGTTCTATTATTATGATGATTATTGATAAAAAAAAGAATCTAAAAACACTGTTGAGTTTGGGCGTTTCAATACCTGAAATAAAAAAGATTTTTGTGTTACAAGGTTTTTTATTGACACTTATGTCAATGGCAGTAGGGTTATTTTTATCAGTAATCTTAGTAATTGTTCAGCAAAAATTTCAAATTTTTATGATCACAACTTCAATACCGTATCCAGTTGAGTTAAGGGGATCCAACTTACTTGTCGTAATTACCACTATTACAGTACTTGGGTTTTTAGCCGCTAAGCTAGCCAGTAGTAGAATTTCTAATGGTTTTATTAATAAATAATTTTTAATAATTTTAGAGAAAAAATTATGAAAGCTCCCTATCTAGTACTCTTAATCTTCTTTATCTCTTGTTCTTCCTCTAAAAATACTGCTAGCACTAAGCTATACCCAAATAACGGTGAAAATTTGCTAAAAAATTTAGGGGTATCAGTAGTTGAAAAAGAAGATTTTTACGTTTTTGAGACTAATGATTATCTAGTAAATTTTCCTTATGGTTGGCGAAGTTATTTAGAGCCTATTGCAAAGGAGTTAATTTATCATTCTCCATTTAAAAATAACGAAGTCAAATCTGAAACATCTATTGTTATTTATGTTCACAACTCAGAAAACCCTAAAAGAGATCTCAATCGAAGATTGCGATCTTTTCGCTCACCAAATTTTAATGAAAGGTTGACGTCTTCAATAAAAAAAAGTAAAGGAGAAGATAGATTAGGAGAGTTTATGAAAAAATCATATTCTTTTGTAAGAAATAAAAAAAGATTCCAAAGAATAAAAATGTATTATTTATATGAAAAAAAGTGGCTATCTGTTGTGGTAACTTACCCTATGAATATACCTACAGAAAAACTATCAGAGATTACTACAATTAAAAATACTATTGTAGTAAAATAACAGTATTATCCAATTTCTGGAATCATCGCATTGCCAAAGGTTTCTTGAACAATGTCAAAAGCAGCAAATACATCTTTTGGATCATCTGAGGTAACCATTTTTAAACGATGCTCTTTAAAATGAGGAATTCCTTTAAAATAATTGGTGTAGTGTCTTCTGGTTTCTACAACTCCTAAGTGTTCTCCTTTCCAATCTATGGCCATTTGTAAGTGACGGCGTGCCATTTCTGTTCTTTCAGAAATTGTTGGCCCAGCGAGATGCTCACCTGTTTTAAAATAATGTTTTACTTCGTTAAAAAACCAAGGATATCCAATCGAAGCTCTTCCTATCATTGCTCCGTCTAAACCATAAACATCGCGCATCTCTTTCGCTTTTTCTGGGGTAGTTACATCGCCATTTCCAAAGACAGGGATATGCATTCTAGGATTATTTTTTACCTCAGCTATGGGTTTCCAGTCTGCGTCTCCCTTATACATTTGAGCACGGGTTCTTCCATGAATAGAAATGGCTTTACAACCTACATCTTGTAATCTTTCTGCAACTTCTACTATTTTTATAGAGTCATGATCCCAGCCCAAACGAGTTTTTACTGTAATTGGTAAATTTGTATGTTTTACCATGGCTTCAGTAAGCGAAACCATCAAGTCAATATTTTTTAATATTCCAGCACCTGCACCCTTAGAGACCACTTTTTTAACAGGGCAACCAAAATTAATATCGATAATATCTGGGTTTGTTTTCTCTACAATTTCAACAGAGCGTAACATCGAATCTAAATTGGCTCCAAAAATTTGAATTCCTACAGGGCGTTCTTTTTCATAAATGTCTAATTTCATAACACTTTTAGCAGCATCACGAATTAATCCTTCAGAAGAAATAAACTCAGTATACACAACATCAGCACCATTTTCTTTGCATAAAGCACGAAAAGGTGGATCACTAACATCTTCCATAGGTGCTAATAATAGTGGAAAATCTGGGAGTTCTATAGAGTCTATTTTTACCAAGCTAGATTATTTTTTTGCAAAATTAGTGTTTTTATTAGTCAGAGTCC
>Ga0213868_10002201_pt1 | contig 18693 bp, 15 predicted proteins | sample PICome_9_FD_160087 | JGI IMG/M metagenome (GOLD analysis project Ga0213868, IMG submission 160087) | Coastal seawater microbial communities near Pivers Island, North Carolina, United States - PICO127 | ecosystem: Environmental > Aquatic > Marine > Coastal | place: USA: North Carolina...
TAAACTTTTCAGTAACTTGTAACAATTCAGCATCTTGAATTTCGTTGCCAACATGATTATTGTCTGCATCGGTTCTAGCACGATTTGCTTGTAGTGCTGTAATCTCTGATCCAGCAGTTGTTATGTTTGTTTTTATACTATTAAAGTTGTCGCGAAATCCTTGACTATCGTTGTCGATGCCTGCCACTGGATAGTTTGCGTCAATTGTACTTGTGTCTATGCTGCTTGCCATGTTATTTCCTCTGCTATACTATTTATTCTCGTTAGCTGTTAAATTGATAATTACCGAATACAATATATTGATCTTCGGATGATTCTGTAGTTGCATTGACAATGTATCTGTCAATATCGTAATCTAGTTTATTAAATGCAAAACCTACAGTGTTATTTTTTATAAAGTTATTTACATTTGCAAGCATCTGTGTGCCTTCTCCTGGTTTTGTGTACACCAAAGGAACTGCAAATGTATAACCTAACTCACGTAAACTTCCATCCTGTGCAGTTTGCATCCAAATTGGTAAAAAATCTTTACTAGTTTCGCCTACTGCATTAAGATTAGCTCTCATTTTTTCAATGTTACTAATATAAGTTCTAGCATCTGCACCTTCACTAACTGCTACAGCATCGCTATCAATTTTTATGGTAGTCCAGTCAGGACGTAATCGCCAAGTTTCTTCTAATCCGTCAACTGTTGTTGTACTTGCTACTGGAATAAGATTAACAGCACCGTTGCGTTTGATTATACTAATATTACCAACTGCGTTTATGTTTACTGTTGCGCCGCCGCGCTTGATTACAGTTAATTCTCCTGTTTTTAAATCTAGCTTAAATGTAGTATTGTCTTTTCGAATAACACTCAAACCTACACCGCCGGCACCACCACTAAAACTATCGTCAATTGGTTCGTATGCTACACTGTCAACTGTAATTGCTTTACCACTGTTTGGTGATATAAAGTTATCCCTTGTTTCGCCTTTTGCTGGTAATGCAGGATCGACCATTTCGATGTACACAACTTCATACAAAGTAATGTCAGTACCAGGTTTCTTTGCTACTGCTCTTTTGATGTCTCCAAAGTAATACTGTTTTCTTTTAACACCTTTTACACTTGCACTTACATAATCGCTAATACTCTTTTGTTCAATACCAGCAAAAATCAAACTGCGAAGTTCTTTCTGTACTCCAAAATTTGGATCGCTTGGTCTATATAAACTTTGTGGTGTAAACACAGTAGTATTATTTAATAATTGATCGATAGTGCGTCTTTGTGTTTTTGGCAAGAATGGTTTCATATACAAGTTACTATATTCATTAGTATCAAGTGTGTCAATATTAATTGTAAACTCTCGGGTAATATTTGTATTTGCAAATCTATCTCTTGCTAATACAGTAAACTTAAATGCTCGATCAAATGTTTGAGTGTTTCCGTCGAAAGTAGTATTTTGTGTGTCAATCTTTGTAAGTCCAGGATTATCTACTGTACCAATACTTGGAAACCTTCCTGAAATTTCGCCAGTTGTAGCAAGTGTCATTCCGTATGGTAATGTGCCACTTATTACTGTATAACTTAATATAGCTGATGCATATGTGCTAGATGCACTTACACTAAACAAGCTATCTCTATTTGGTTTTATACTTCCAATTAGTGCAGGAGTATTCCAACTTAGTACACTATCAATTTCTCCAAGAATTTGAATTGTAAATGTTTTAATTTTTTCTTGTATGTTGCTTTCGTCTTTGGTAAAACTTTTTTCAAAGTTTCCTCCTCGTACAGCACCAAAGCTAATGTTTCTTCCAACGTTGTATATTCTTTGTAGAGTGTTATTAATTTTTACTCTTTGGTATTCTGCATTTTTTGTAATATTAATTGGCGCACTATCAGCTGTATGAAACAAGTCTCTAATGTATGTAGCATTGCTTGAATTACCTGTTAATGGCACTTGCATTACTACTTGGTATACTCCAGCTGCTCCTGTTGTAACTACAATGTATGCTGGCAAGTCTCCTAGTTTTAATAAGTTTTCTAATCCATCAACGATACTAACTCCAGCACTATCATCAAATGAATTTGTAACCAGTTCAAGCGAGTTAGTTGGATCAACACTAATAGTATATTTTACATAATCGTTTATAGTTTCAATAGTGTATTTTTCACTATCACTATAAATTATATCCTGTCCATTGTAGAATAGCAAATCTGCTGTGCCTAGCTTGTTAATATAGAAATAATCATTAGCACCAGAAGGTTCAGCTACAACCAAAGGATTATATTTGTAAAATGGATCAAGCCCTCTGTTTAGTGTTACAGTGTCAAATTCAGCATTATCGTCATTTACACCTTCAATTCTATAATTACGTCCTTCAATTTCAACGTCTTCACCAACTAGCTCTGCTAAGTCGTCCAATCCATCTGTTAAGTCTGTGCTTAATTTTGCAATTTTAATTGTTTGTGTACCAGATAGGATATCTTCATAGAACGTACCAAACACAGTAACAATACCGGTATCTTCGTTATAGCGTAGCGCACTAACTGTAAAGTTATATTCTTTTGTAACTGCTGGCTGATAAGGAATAATACCTGCTACTTCTCCCGTTGCAGGATCTAAATCAAGTCCAGGAGGCAATTCACTTACGCTTTCAGCTTTTACTACTGTAAATTCGTCAGTTGTAATTGGATCTGCTACAAATTGTTCATTGAGACTATCTGGTCCACGTTTGCTTACAGGAAAATATGGAAGTATGCCACTAAGTTCATAGTAACCTTCGGTTATTTCACCTGTTGCAGTTAGTTTATACTGTCCTGGGTTACGCTGCTTCTTTTGATATACTAAAGCACCACTGACATCAGGCTGTACTACTGTTTCTAAAAATACAGTTGTATAATTATTTGCTCTACGTTTTCCTAAATCTCCTGGAGTTACCCATATTGGAATTCTTTCAAAAGTAATATCAGCAGTAAACACACCAGTACTAACTTCCATGAGTGTATTGTCTGCTTTTGTAAAATCATCACCTACAACATATATCGTAAATTGTCTTGAGTTTATTGCAGTGCCATCGGTTACTGTTACAACAAACGTATAACGTCTATTAAGTTTGCGTGGCGGCTGTACTAAGTTGATGTTTGTTAAATCTACATCGCCGTAGTAGTAACTTTCAATTCTGTCATCTGCTGATGCACCCCAGTCAAATACGTTGGTACCGTATCTACCTGCATCGTATCCTAGTCTAATTTCGTTGATATCTAATGCACGTAACGGATCAACTATTCCTGAAATACGTCCAGCACTATTCATTGATAATCCTGGAGGTAGTGTATTCTGTCCTGAGGTACTGCCGTCGCCTAATATGTATTCAAGTGTTTCACCTGCTGCTACATCTAAATCAATTGCTTCAAGTTGAAAATCAATTGGTGAACTGTCTAATATAAAATAAACACCATTAGGACCAACAGGCAAGTCGCCTTCAGCTGTTATCCAAACTGGCTCGTCGTATCCATCTACTGTAAGTTTTAGTGTACGGTCAGCAATTTTAGTATCACCTGTGGCACGTATACAGAACGCACTTGTTTTGATATTTTTTACATTATACGGAGTTCCGACTATTTGATTGTTTTCTATTCTTAATCCGTCGGGTAATGCACCACTAATAACTTTTGTAGTTATACCAGTTGTATCCACAAGAGGTAAGTCAATAGCAATAGTTTGTCTTTCTTGTAGTGTACCTAGGCTACTGCCGTTGATTACGCTCCATTGTGGCTCAGCCATATGACCCCCTTAAATACTTCCGCCGTCAATACCACCTGACGCTGGAGATGTAATAGTTCCTAAATCTACAATTTGATTTCCTAAAAACCATTGTAGTTGCCCTTCGTATGTAGCAGTAATTGTACCAATGTCCCAAGTTAAAAATCTGCCTAAATTTTCTTCGTATGCTACTGAATTAGTACTAGTGGTTCTAATATTAGTTGGTGCAAGTGTACTAATTGATCCGGTGCCACTTACAGTAAGTGTTGCTGTTAATGCACTAGTTGAACTTAGATTGTTTACACCTGTGATATTTTGACTATTAGCATCTAAACTTGCACCAAGTGTTGGACTAGTATCTTGCTCAAGTGCAGCATCAATAATAATTTGAGGGTTTGGACTAGCATTAGCATCTGCTCTAGTTTCAACTCCGTCACCGCCATAGATTGCCCAGCTACTTCCGTTTCCTAATAGTATACTGCCTACATCACTAATCACAGCACTTTGCTGTACAGGGTCACTGCCGTCAATAACAATAGTATTGTCTAGTTCTGTTAGATTAATGTTACTGCCGCCGATTAGATTTCTAAATCTTAAACTGTTGGCTACTTTGTCTTTGTAAACACTACTTCCTGAAGCGCCGAGACTTAATCCATCGGTTGCCTGCACTGCTTCAAGGTCTGCAAAATTGTTGTTTACCTTAATAAATGCTTCTCGGAGATCGTCGCCTGTTCCGTCGTTTGCTGCATTACCTATGTTAATTGTTTGTACTGCCATCTAAATCTCCTCTTTAATTTGTGACAACTTCTAGCCAAGAATTATTTAAAAATACCATTAGTGCTTGGCTGCCATCGCCGACTGGATCCCAGTTGAGGCCATCTGCTATTGCCATCATTCCTATAAAAGTATCATCTGCATTCGGTGTTCCGCCGACAGGTGGAATAAATGTAGCCCACCCGCCGGTAACAATACCGTTACCGGCAGCGTTCACAAAATCTCTACCACTAAGATATAGTTGGTGATATCCGTGTGTAGTATTGTACATATATGTACCTTCTGACGGGCTACTTGGTCTTTGTGCATCTGTGCCGCCGCCACTTTGGGCAAGTTCTACATAATTTGCACGAACACGTATTCCGGCTCCTGCTTCAAATGTGATTGTTCCTGATGCGTTGTTGTTGTCAATTTGTAAATTAGCTGTGTCTGCTATAATTCCACCTAAGCTAACATTTCCGCTGATGTAAGCTGAAGCAAATTCGTTACTAGCATCGCCTAAGCCAATATTTGCAGCAGGAGTTAATGATGCATTTATACTAATAGTATTTCCTGAATCTAATACTAAGTTGCCGTTGCCGCCAATAGTCATGCTGTTACCACCTGCGGTATCAATACTAAATGCATTAGAGTGGTTAAAAGAAAGACCACCGGTGTTAAGTTGCATATCAGTAGCAACAATTTGTCCAGTACTTGTTAATGCACCTGTGCCAATTGATTGCGTAGTTACTGATCCTAATGTTAAGACATCGTCAAGTGTTTGGGTTTCAGAAGTTAAAAATCCTAATGAGTTGGTTGCACCGTTATATGGTGTATATCCAATTGCTGTTACAACTTCAGTGGCATTTATGTATGCATTTGGGTTAGTTGTGCCGTTGTATGGTGTATATCCTAGTGCATTTGTTATATCTACTTCAGCAATTCCTGTAATAAATCCATCTGGATTAGTGCTATTATATGGTGTGTAACCTAAAGCATCCGTAATGCCTATTGCACTATTGATAAATCCATCTGGGTTAGTAGCATTGTAAGGTGTAAATCCTAATGCTCCTGTAACCTGTGTATCAGTTAACGCATCTAAAATGCTTGCAGTGGTAATAGTAGTTAAGTTTTCTTCAGTAGCATTTACAACTACTAATTGATCGGCTCTGCCGTCGAATGTAAATGCATCCCCTAAACTTTCAAATGTACCACCTGCCAACAAGCTACTGTTGTCAGTAAGATCAGCAAGGTCTGTTGGGATAAGATTGTCGTTATCACCAAGTTGATTGATATCAGTTGGAATAGTTGGCGTATTGATTAAATCATTATAGTCACCACTAAATCCGCCACCTAGTAACCCATCTGTATCAGCCAATTGGTTAACGTCTACTGGAATAACTGGAGCATCTAGTAGATTATTAAAACTAACTTGTTCCAGTAATGGTAATCCTCCAACAGTATAAGTAAGTGCTTCTACAGTTCCGCTAACTGTTGCGTTAGTTGCCAATATTAAAGGAGATGTTAGTGTACCTCCTGCTGTAATACCGCCTGTTGTGCTTAGTGAGGATAGCCCAGTTAAGTTATTACCTGTAAGATCTAAGTCATCACCAACTGGCAGTTCTCTCAACTGGTTATTTGTTTCATCTAATATTAGTGGAAATCTACTTGCCATTCTCGTGTCCTTGTATTGTTATACATATTTATCGCATTAATTATAATGCTGCTATTCGTGCTTGGAAGTCTGCAAAATCTGTTGCTGCTGCTACTTCTGTTTTGAGTGTTGCTAAACTAATAAAAGTTGCATCTGCTGTATATAGCTCGTCAAAGTTATCATTGATTTTATCAAATGCTGTGCGTAGTGGATCACCATCACCTTTGTTTACTGATGATCCGATGTTTATTGTTTGTTTAGCCATTATACTCTCCCTACCACTACTTCAACAATTCCGTAGCCGTCGTCGCCTTTAGTACCAACTGCTTTGCCGAGTACTTGTCCAACGCCTGGAGTGTTATTAACAATAGCATATCCTTCTTTTGCTGCTGTTACCAACATATCGCCTTTTTCTACTTTTCCTAATACCTTACACGGAACTCTACCTTGTAGTGCTACACCAACTACTGTTTCGCCTTCTAGTGCGCTGTTCATCAAGTGGGCTGGATTGGTTGTTACAACACCAGCAATTCTGTGATCAGATTTTGTATTAGTTGTAGTAACTTCAGCTTCTCCGCCAAATACTAGTACAGTTCCTGGTTCGTATGCACTATCACCTACATAGTTTTCTGCTAAGTCAGCATATAGTGCTTCGGTAGCAGTACCATTAAATGTTTGTGCATATATTGTGTTGAATCTATCTGAGCTTGTGCCAATAGTACTACCGTTGTCAGTACCACTGCCGTTGCCAGCGCCTCTGTATCCGCCTGGAGCAGTAACAGTGTGTCCCGCCTCTAATGTAATATTGCCGTCTGCACTAATTGCACCATCAACAGTAAGCAAATTTGTACTTGGATTGTATACAATACCAGCATCAGTATAGATTGTCTCGTTTGCAGCACTACCGTTATTACTATCAACAAATGTAAGATAATGTGTGGCATTAGTATTTCTACTTTGTGTTTTGACTTGATCAGCACTATCTGCATTACCAGTCAGTTCACCTGTACTAACATCTAATATCAGTGTAGTACCATCGTAAATATCGCCATTAACATCAGCTGCAATTTTATTTGGTAGGCCAACTGTGAAAGTTGGTGAACCTGCAACCGGTGAAGAGTCAGCAATACTTACACTTACTTCATTTGCAGTACCTTGAATAGTAACTGCGTTACCTAATGCAGTGGCTACAGTTGACGATCCGTCACCAAACGTAATCGAACTGTTGCTTAGTTTTGCGTTTGTAATACTACCGGCTAGTTGTGCATTACTTACACCAAGGGCTTTAATACTAGCAAAGCCAGTTGTAACATCAAAGTCGGCATTATTAAATCCTACAATACCTTCAACTGCTGCGGATGCATCTGCTGCTGCTGTTGACAAACTTAAATCAAGTTTACTCTGTGCAATAGCTGCACTTGCATTTACATCTGCGTTAGTAATAGCACCTGCAATAAGCTGGCCTTCTAAATTACCTGAAGTGCCATTTAGTGTTATACTAAAATCACTGTTGGCAACGTTTGTATCAAACACTGCATCTATCCAGTTGGTTGCTGAAAGATCATATACTAAGAAAGAAGCATCTGCCGGAGTTGTAATATCAGTATCTTCAAGTTCTGCCAGTGTATCATAAGCTTCGTCGCCTGCATCTACATATGCTTTTGTAGCTGCGTCACTTCCGCTAGTTGGTGTAGCAAGGTCATTAATTTGCTGTCCGCCCATACGCAGATCACCTGCCATTGGTACTGCACCTGATAGTGCTAAGAAACCGCCAGTTGTTTGTGGAATAATTTCAGCGCCGGCTAGTACTGTACCGTTGCGATCCATACCTAGTCGTCTATCAATATATCCTTCAACTGCTGTTTCAACTGGTACAGCGTCTGCTGTAGCATTTGTGAATGTACTGTCTGCTGAGAACTCGTTTACACGTACACCACGTTTAAAACCAATACCGTCAATGTTTGTCAGTACAAGTGCAGCGTTGAATGTAATTCTACCTGTACCCTGGTCAACTGTAAAGAATCTACCTACACGGAAGAAACCGTCTTGGTCTGTACTTGCAAAGAAACAACGTCCTCTGCTACGTTCTTGTACCTGTGCTTTACTTGCAAAACCTTCACTGTCTAAACTTTCCTCATCAGTAACTGGCGCAATCTTTGGACCACCAAAGATTCTATCAGGATAGTTACTACTATTGTATCCACCCGTACCAATGTCCAAGAAGTCATGTGATGTAGCTCTACATGTACTAATATTAACTGTGATGTTGCCAGTTTCAGCTGATTGCAAGCCTGCTTGTAGTGTAATATTATTACCTGCTGCGCTACTTGCTCTAGCTGCTAGTCCTGCTCCTGCATATGTATCACTAATATTGTATTTGTCAGTGAAACTAATAATACCAAACTGTGTACTCGAGCCGCTATCTGTTACAACTTGATAGTTAGTAATAATATGTGTTTTACCTTGCCATGCAAATATCATATCAACATCGCTTGAGTTTAATCGAGCTTGATCATTTGTACTTAAAACTGTACTTACTGCAATGTGAGTATCACCTTGTGTGTCACCTAGTGTTGTACCACCGCTTAAACTATAAGTAGCCGGTGCCTGTGCAGCAAATGTATTGCTTACAACTAGATCAATATAATCAAAGTTATCATCAATTGTAATTCTAGTTTGTGCTCCTACTGTTGGTATACCACCAGTAATAGTATTTTCAAATGCTAGTGTTCTGTAGGTTACAACTTCCTGCTCGTTGAATATAAGTGCTGTACTTGGTCTAGTAACAACATCGCTACTAACACCGTTTACAAATACGTTTTGCTGACTTGTTAGTACAGCGTTTGTAGCATGTGCAACGTTAAACTGTAGACCAGTTGTTTCTGTAGCAACGCCGCCGCCTGTGCCACTAGTAAATTCAAGTCTCCATACTTTACTACCAAGTAGACCAACGGAACCAATATCGTCAGTAATAGCACCGTTAGTATAATCAATCGGAATAGTTATACCTGTGTCACTTACGTTGATAACTTCGTATGGCTGGAATGTTTCTTCACTATCAGCATGGTGAATTTCAAGTTGCGATGCGTTTAGAGGATAGTTTGTAGTATCGTAAATAAACGCACGTTGTACGCCTTTTACAGCACCAAAATCTCTATTTGTAATACTTACAGGAGCACCATAGCTTTGATAAACTGTACCGTTGCCTCCGCCGCTCACGCCGGTTGCAACAAATGCTGTTCCTGGGTTGTTATTAGCTGCGCCAATAGTGGTAAAGTCCGATGTTCCTTGTGTACCAATTACGTAGCGTGTTGCAGCTAGAAGCCCACCGTCGTTTGTAACACTATTTGTTGTTAGTTCGTCAGTGTCGTTAAATGCATAATCATATCTTGTAGTTGCTGTAACATGTCTATTTACACTTAGTATACTATTTGTAGCATTATCGTCGTTAAAAACTACGGTTGCAAGAGCAATATTGCCTGTGATTGTGTCGTATTGACGTATTATCTGACCACGTGGAATACCAGAACTATTGCCCGTTATTTCAACTTCCTGATCAACTGAGAATATTTTAACAGGCTGTGTTAAATCTTGTGCAAGTGAAATAGTTTTTGCAACTTCATCAGGATCACTGCCTTCTGCAACTAGTCCGTAGTTACCGTAACTGTTGTTACCTGTAAGCGAACGTATCTGGGCACCGTTTAGTGATAGATAACCAGTATGTGCATAGTATGTAAACACACTAACAAGTTCTGATAATCCGTTGTTGGTTACAACTACACCATAACCTAAATCGTTAACTTGTGTAAAGTCGTTTGCCAACATACTTTTGTTACCAGCACCTTGTAGAACAATATCAATTGGTCCACCTGCTGAGTCAATATCGTCATCTAAACCTGCGCCGCCATTAGCTGCACTATCGAGTACAAGTGTTGCAGTAGCTTTACCACTACCGTTATCCGAAACGTAATCAACAATAGCATTAACTTGATAACGTCTACCAAACTCAAAGAAACTACAAGGAAGATTAGGTTTACGTTGACCTAAGATACTTGTGTTTGGTGCTTCAATTTGAATACGGAAAGGATCACTGTTACCGCCTTGTATAACTGTTGCTGGCATGTTATAGCAATAACCGTCAATAAATATACCGCCTGCAAAAGTTTTAGCATTGATACTTCTACTAAATGAAGATCCTGTTTGTACGTATGGCGAACGTGTAAAGATAGCACCTTCTGGATCCAGTACCATCATAAAGCCGCCTTGTCGCTGTGCTGTAATATTTCTAATAATAGTATTATCGTTACACAGGAACATGTCCATTTCGTTGTTGTCTTTGGCCGAATTGTAACCTGCGTCAAACGCAAAAGATATAAAACTTACTAGAGCAGTTGCATTTGTGTTTGCATTAGCTTCGGCTGTTAAGTTAGCATTTACAACTTGTCCGGTAACACCGCCAGCGCCAGCGTATGCTGTCTGTGCTAGTACACTTGTAATAATTGTTGCAATATTGTTAAATGCTGCTTCAGTCTTTGCTGCTGTAACAACAACTGTATTTGCTAATGCAGTTTTTTGACTTATACCACACTGCACTCTGCCGCCTGTGCGTAAATCAGCTTCAATACTGTCTACTATTTCGCCTACATCTCTTTCGACATCTGCTTGTACATACGAAGGCGGAGTGTTTGCATCAATAAAACTAATAGTTCTATCAATAATAAACTGTCTGTTTAGACTTATCAAGTCTGCTGCTTCGTTAAACTTGCCCGGATTAGTAGAACCAAAATTACTTATGTTTATGTCTGCTGCTGGATTTGTTAAGTAGTGTCTGCCATAGTACCCGTCAGTTGCGCCTGTAAGATCGTTTACATATGCTTCGCCACCAGTTGCAGTGATATTGCCATCAATTGTAGCATCTCTATAAAAGAATGTGTTGGCTGCTGGACTTAAACTCATACCTGGTGCTGGACGTACAAGACAACGTCTAAATTCGTCGCCCTTGATACTTACGTTAGCAGGTAACCTAATCGGTAATTGTTCTTCGTATGTACCTGATTCGATACGTATACTAATCTGTTGTTTCTTAACAAATGAACCGTATTCAACTTCTTCTTGTTCGATAAAATCAATTGGAAGTAGTAGTTTAATTTCGATAGTATCATATACCGGTGTACCAACTGTATCGACACCTCTACTATATTCTTGTACAATACCAACAGCACCACTTTTCTTACCTCTAATAATTTTACCAGGAAAGATATCAATGTTTGGTTCGTCTTCAGTTGGATCGCCTGCTTGTGTTAAAAATTTGTTATTACCACTGCTAATGTATACTTTATAATTGTTACTAGCTTCTACTAATGTTGGGTCAGCACTATCACTGTCAATAGTGTTCAAGACATCGTCAAATCTAGCACTTGTTGCTAGATACCATTGATCAGTAGCAAAGCCTGCGCCAAGTGCAGTTGCAATAAATCCTAGTGCAGTAGTTTTAGCAAAGCTGATAGCCGCAACAGTTTCGGTGTACTGCCCGCCGCCAGCTTGAGATATTGCAACTTCGCCACTAGCATTACTAAAGTAGCGTAGACCTGCAAACCTACTTAGATAGTTGTGTTTGACACTTACTGTACTTGCAAGAATATCCTTTTCGATACTGTCCAGTATTAGGCCTAAATCTCTTCTACATACTGCCTCACTATAAACAAATGTAGGATATGTTGTTGCAATAAATGCAATAGTTTGATCGATAATTGCTTGTCTATTAGTGTCAATTGCTGTTGCTGTTGTGGTTGCTGCAACTGCTGGCGCTGTGTAGCCATTACTTGAATAGTTTGTAATTTGACCATTTTGTTTTCCACCACCATCTGTGTATGTTAGTGTTTGTACATAAGGCCCAATATCAATGTCTGCTGCTTCTTGTAGTCTTTCGGCTCGTAAACATGCTCCAGCAATTGTTCTGTAAGCATACTTTTCGCTACGCCCTGCTAATCCCGGAGGTGTTTCAGTTTGTAAGTCATCACCGTTGATGTTTACGTAAATGTTTTCACTTTTACTGTACTGCTGTGCATCAACATAATATTTTGTTGCTGCCTGTAAATCATCTGCACCTGATGGAGTTCCTGCTCCTGCAAATGGCTGTGGATGATCGTGTAATGTCAACGCACCTGTCATGGTGTCGCCTTCACGTCTAGTTATACTTTTACGTGGCAGTATTGCATCACCAGTCCAGAACCCGTCAAGACCTCCTACACTGTCATCGTATGATGGATCTTTTAGTGTTTGTGTACCAGTGCCGCCGCTTGCAATAATTTGATTGGTGTTATCTAATGCATCTTGTGCAGTTGGGTGTAGAGTTACTTGATTTGCAGTGTTGCGTCTAACATAATATGTTCCAGCACTTGTTAAGCCTGTAGCATCTGTAGTAGTTGAGTTATATAACCAAGCACTACCAGTAACTGCTTCTGTAAAGCCATGTGATACAATGTTAGCAGCACCAGCACTAAAACTTGCAATAGTTTTTGTATAATTACTAGCATCAGATGGCTCATCTGCTACTCGAGGACCCATGCCAGGTGTATTTTTTTCAATATACTTTCTATTAGATAATCCAATACTCGGAATAATATTTTCATCAGCAATGTCTGGTTCGTGAACAGTATTCCAATTTGTAAGTAGAGTGCTTCTTTCAAGATCCGACATAATTTTAGGATTAGTTGTAGAACTATAAGCAACTGCGGCACCCATTTTTAAAGGATTTGAAATAGTAGGCTTTGGATCTGTTTCGAGGTTTACGTTGATAACTTTAATTTTTAATTGATTGCCTTCAACACTAAATGCAACAGTATTGGCTTCATCGTTTGGATCAGCATTTCCAGCATCACTAACTAGTTCAAAAAAGTCAACACCTGTTCCTGCTTGATTTACAAGGAGTACTTTTCCTTCATTGCCTACAGTACTATTTGGAGTATCACTAAGTGTGGTAAACGAAATCTGTCCACCTAACCCAAAAATAGCATATAGTTCGTTAAAGTTTTCATTTACCTTCTTGAAACTTTCACGGATACTATCACCGGTGCCGTCGTTGCCCTCTACGCCAATATCAACTTGTTGTTTTGCCATTTACCTTGTCCTTTAAAATTGTGGTACTAAATTGTCCATATCGAAGTTGACACTTACGCCGCAACCACATGAACTTTGTGCATTTGGATTATTAATTTCAAAGTTAGCACCAACTAAACTTTTTACATAATCTACTTCTGTTCCTATTAGAAACATTAAACTGTGCGCTCCAACTACAAACGCACATCCGTTTGCAGTCTTTACTACCTCGTCGTCTTTTGCCAAGTCTGTTGGACTAGCAACAGTGCCCCATTCGTATTCAAATCCAGCACATCCTCCACCTTTAATGTTAAGAGTAATGCCGTAGCATTCGTTCTCTTCACTTAAAAGGTCAATTTGTTTTTCTGCTGCTGGTGTTAAAGTAAGTATGCTCATAGTGTTCCTTTCTAATATTTATCGTTGTATTTTATAATCTTAATGTAAATATAGTTATGTTTATAAAAGAATATTTGATTGATACTTGGCATATGCGCCGTAGCAAACTTGGCAATCAACATACGTACAACCGCAAAAAAACTATGGTTGTACTAAGGTGTGATTGTTGCGATAATGAATTTACAAGAGAACGTGGCCAAATGGATCCTAAACGGCTTAGTAATAATTATTTTCATGTTTGCGAAAATTGTGATGCCAAAGTGTTTGCACAACAAAGAGGTGTAGCAGCCAAAAAAGTTTGGCAACTAAAGGCAAGTAGCGACATTCCTATTAACAAACTTTAGTGTGTTAAAAAATTTATAGTCTGCATTGTAAAGTGTAGACAATTTAGATTCAACAACTTTTTGGTTTTTGTCAATAAATCCTCTTACTATTTTTTTGTATTTTTTTCTAAGTTTTTCTTGATGTGTAACAAGTATTTCGTCAAAACAGTTATAATCTTTGTTTATATCTTCAAGTACACTATTACAAAACCAATAAGGTTTTAGATCCAAATTGGAATAGTTATAAACTGTTGATTGTAGACTAGTATGATAATCCCAAGGCATTGGTTCGCTGTTTAGCCATTGTTGTAGGTTTAATTGTACACCATGTTCAGACGTTGACAGGTAAGACACACTTTCAGGATAAGCAAAATATTCAACTGTTCCACTTATCCATCTATCATAAGGATCTCTAAAAATTACAATTGCTGTAGTATCTTTTGGTAAATCTATAGTATCATAATATACAAAATCTTTAGTAACGCCTTGTTTAATACTTTCGCTACAATTTTTTGCAATAGTCAATAAAGCTAAATTTTTAGCTTCATTGTAAAATATCAACCATTTCTCCAAATAGTCCATGCACCGTATGCAATTGCACCGTATGCAATTAATTTTGTTAGTGGTGAAAAGATAATAATAGCTGCACCTGCTGCAACCATAAGAATTCCATCAACGGTTGACCGCTCCCGCAATCGTGTTTCTATCCAATTTTTGATCATTACTTAATTTCCTTAATCGTTTATCTTGTTCGTTAACTAGTGTTTCTAGCCTACGAAGTTTTTCTTCTAAGCCTTGTACATATGCTTTGGTTGGTACTTGTCTTTCTTGTCCGTCTTCGCCAAGAACACTGTAATGGTCAGCGCCATGTCCTTTTAATCCACCTAATACTCTGTTAGGATTTTTTTCAACGGCTACTGTAGCTTGTTTTCTAGCGTACATGCTTGTAATAAAATTAGTTTTTCTCATACTGTATTTATTATCTCTTTCACTAAGTCTGTTTGGTCTTCAATTTTATCAAATTCTCGATTACACTTAGAACATACAGATGATGTTTTGTTTATATGTAATACTTTGAGTTTAGGATGTATTTTTTCAAGTGTTGATTGAAACTTTTCAGTATTATTAATATCAATATATTCGACATGTGGCGAATTGTCTAAAACATATTTGTGTATCCATTTTGAATTCATAGCACAATGCCCTAACCACTGTGGGTTCCAGCCATCGAGCCTTACAGTACGATCATCCAGATGCGCTGTTTCTTTGCAACGTTGATAAAATCTTTTAACCTCTAATAAATGTTGTTCAAAATTTGCCGGAGGTTTTGGAAATTCATCTGCATATAATTTTATGTTCATACGATAACCGCTTAAATACCATTCGTAGTCTGGACGAGTTAATAGGTATATTTTTTTATACTTTGTTAAATTAAGCCGGTTATATGGATAATGGTTCTTAATTTTACACTCGTGTTTTTTTGCATAATCACTAAGCAACTCTATCCATGCTGATTCAATACTAGTACTGCCATTTTTACAAGGTGCAAGCATTGCTACCTTTGTTTTCATATTTTTTAAAATAATCACAGTGTATATCCAAACTTTTTAGCATAGTCACTAGAAATCTCATTTAACAAAGATTGTATATTACTATTTATAACTGGGTATGGAATACGAGGACTAGTGGCATTTTTTATAGGAACTGTGTTAAAAACATTTAATGTTTTAAAAAAGTCATCTATGTTTTCAAGTTTAACTGGTATTGCATTTTTGTCACAGTATTTGTCCGGCATAACACTACAATGCTCGCTCCAAAATAAATTAAACACTGTGATGTTTTGTGTACGTTCAGCAAGCACATCAGTAAGGTGCGCTTCGTAATCTCTATGATACTTGAAGTGTCGAGGATTACCACCAAAGGATTGCAAAAATCTAAATCCACTCATTAGCCAACTATGCGGATGTCGCACAACTACGTAATGAGTATAGTCGTCAAAGTTAATCTTTAGTTTGTCACAAGCTGCTAGAGTCTTTTGTAATCCTGTATAAGGTAGATTGTCGATTGATTTTTTTGTATATACATCTTGCCAGCCTTTGAGTAAGTGTGCAAATGTATACGTTCCACACTTGCTTGGCACACTTATCAATATTTTGGCATCATGGTTTACAAACATTTAAACTCATGCAACAAGTTTACCAGTGAAAGCATCATTGTTCATAAAATGTCTTTGCAACAATTGCCCACTAGCAAGATTCTTGCATTTAGCTTCTACCATAATGTCAGCCCATTCCCAATGGGACAATGCCCAGTCGTTACACGCATCATTCCAGCAGTAGTCTGAATGTGCTCTAAGTTTTTGTTTTTTGTAGCCTGCTTCTAAAAGTCTTTCCATATCTGGTCTAACATTTGATCTATGTCCTTCGAGATACTCCGGACGGCAAAGGCTGTAATGCATAGCAGGACGAACACCACGCCAGCTATCAATAATACGCTTGATCCTATCGTCATTTGCTTCTATATACTCTCCTGTGTTTACCCAGTGATGGTGTATGTCTAGTACTAGTGCAACATCGTCAGCAAGTTCTAGGCTTGCTTCGAGACCCCACTTGTTCTCGTCGTTCTCAATAGTAATACAGTTTCGTGCTTCTGTAGACAATCTTGGAAGGACGGCTTTGATACCGGCTGGACCTTGTCTGCCTGAGATGTGGACGTTACACTTGAAGTCTTGCCAGTCTTGACCGTAGCCCATCCAGCGTAATAAGTTGACATGATATTCAAATTCTTCTATGCTCCGTTCTACAATTTCGGGGTTATCGCTGGCAAGTACCGTGAATTGTCCTGGATGCATCGATAATCGCACATCAAGGGCTCTTGCCGCTTCACCGACTTTTGCGTATTCTCTCTCACAGAATGCAATAACGTCAGGACGCTGCCAATAATAACTCCAATCACGCTGGGTATAACAAGGAAGCTGATTACTACCCAGTCGTACCATACGTAACTCTTTAGGAAGACTTCCAACATACTCGACTAACCTCTTTGCTGCCGCTGCGTTGTGTGCCATAATATCCCACAAACGTTCTTCAGCAACATCTCTTGTTTGTCTATTTAGCCATTGTACTGTTGTACACTTTTCTGTTAGTGGACGTTGTAGTTCTTCAAGCACTTTCTTTTTCTGCATTTGGTCTGGATGCATATACTTGCAAGCAAAACCAATACGTTTAGTTACTTGTTGACTTGCAAGATAGTCGCCACATGTTGTAAATTTAAGATCGTTCATAATTACCATTTCCTGTACGAACCGTCAAGTTCGTGTGTGCCTGAGTTTGACCATGCCCATTGTATACAGTTGTACCATGCATAGTGTGGGTGTTGTCGTAGTTGTTTGTACCATTGTGTAAACAATATAACACGTTTCTTAAAGTTTGTCAACGCCAATTTTCTATTACCCAAGGATCATTGCAATCACTTGGGTTTGGCCTTCCGTGAAATACTGCAATGCTTTGATCCTTCATTATTGTTGGATACCCAATTGTTTTAAAGTTCCTAACACCGTTTTTTAATTCTAGGTCTCGCCTATCACGCATTTCCCACTTGTAACTGCGTATCCATTCTTCAGGCCAATATTCCCAAGGTCTGCAATTACGATACATCCAATCTTGGTCTCCGGGCATACGATGTACTATACTGTCTTTTTGTGATATAAACTGTGCATACTGCGATTGTCTTGATCCAATGTGCATACGAAAAACACTACTGTTAATCCTATCCCAACGAGCTCGCATACTACGATTAAAATCTCTAATAACTACAAAGTCTTTTTTAGGCTCATAATCAAAGAATTTATCAAGGTTGTCGCATATAACCACATCAAGATCTAAAAACAATAGTGTGCCTCTAAACGGCAATTCATTACTAAAGAACCAAGGTTTGTACCACCAGCCTTGTACTCGTGGTATATCTGGCAATGGATGCGTAGTTATGTCTTTATCAATACCGTTAGTGTTTTCAGTAAAACAATGGAATTTTATGTTTTGCTGAGTATGTCTTTTGCACATATTGTTAAGTTTGTTAACATACTCAGAACTATACTTATTACCCCACTTGAGACAAACAATATGCTTGTCACTGCTTGGCGGTAGCTCTTGTTTTACAGGTTCAACCAAAGGCGCTTTTTCTAATCTTTTACGTGCTTTACGTTGGTCTTTGGTTTCTCCTGGAATGTAGGTTTTAGCCTTCATAGATTGCGCTGTTTGCTCCGTGTTCTGCACATTCGCAACTTACAACCCAACAACGTCCTTGTGACATTTCGCTTACAAGTTCTTGTGCTTTGTTAAATGCGTGTTCAGCAAACTTTTCAACACCAACACCATCTAAAATGTTCAGCTCTGCAAGTCCTGCATCTTCTAGCGCACGAAAGTTATCTAACGCCCAGTCTTTGCTGTCTAATACAACTTTGTGATCAAAGTTATCTTCAAGCCATTTCTTCAATGGTTTCAGTCCACCAAAGTCAACTACCCAGTTACGTTCATCAAGTTCATTACAACTAAATGTAAATTTAAATTGCAAACTATATCCGTGTAAGAATCTACAATGAGAGTGATCTGCGTGTGGTTGTCTAAAGCAGGCGCTTAATCCAATATTATGTCCGTATGTTTTTGTGCTGTAATAAGCCATGTATTCTCCTTATAAGGCGGCAGAGTTAGAAGGGTTGACGCTA